>Ga0194044_10000033_pt1 | contig 50369 bp, 58 predicted proteins | sample JunL4417m_MetaG_FD_155460 | JGI IMG/M metagenome (GOLD analysis project Ga0194044, IMG submission 155460) | Anoxic zone freshwater microbial communities from boreal shield lake in IISD Experimental Lakes Area, Ontario, Canada - Jun2016-L442-17m | ecosystem: Environmental > Aquatic > Freshwater...
GCGCGCTCCTCCTCGGGAGTCACGAGCACCATCAGCGTGCAACGCGCCCGGAGGAGGATGTCGAGCTCCAGATCGAATGCCATCGCTGCCGCCCGCCTTTCAATCATGGATGCCGAGGATCCGCCCCATGCCCTCGGTTGCCCCCATCGTAGCTGCTCCCATTATCGGCGGTGGCAACGGCAAGCGTGTATCTGCTGCCAAGCCTTACACCGCTGTTCGGCGAGGGCTGCCAGAAGTCGACCTCGTAGCCCGCCTCGGAGCGATGCAGGAAGGCCGAGAGCCGGCCGAGTCGGTGTCGGCGATGAAGGCGCGCGTGGGGATCTCCGTGCCCACCGGCGACCCAAGCACGCAGATGCGCCAAGGGAAGTCCTCGCGGTACTGATACGCGATGAAGTCATCCATGATGGTCGAGTACTGAAGGACCTTGAAGTCTTCGGCAGCATCGTGCAAGGCTACGAGTTCGTCGGCCCACTCCTCGTCAGGAACTATCAAGCATGCATCGCTCGGCGAGAAGTGCAGCTCATCAGCATGGATTCTCCATTCCCGCTCCCACGTGAAGTCGATGCGATCAGGCTCGTAGCGTACGTGGCGCCACTTGAGAGCGTGCGGGAGTGCATCAAACTCCGCCTCAGACTGATAGATGACTGGCCTTCCGCCTTACGCGAAGAGCCACCCCTTCTCAAACATGATGCCGAAGGGCGAGTACCGCGAGTAGATGTTCGGGTTGACCAGCCCGTGCTCCAGCGACGCCATAGGTGCCTCTGTGAAGCAGACGCAGCGATACCCGCCCCTGATCTTCGTTCCTCCGCCGATGAGACACTCATCCTGGACAATCGCTCGGAACCTTTCGAACGCTAGCTCGATTGTCGTGTCGGAGGTGAAGTGGATGACGTGATCGGCGATATCGGGTCGCGGGCAGCCCTGGGTGGATGCCGTCATGCTTGTGATCCAGACGGCTTGTTGTCGGCTCTCGCGTCAACAAGCATCGGCCACCGTGATTCACATCTCACCGGTTCTCGCATCCGGAGTCTAGAACGGCACGTCATCGTCGTCCTCCAAGTCGACTGGGTTTCCCTGAGAGTCGCCTGGCAACACTCGCCCATCATGTAAGTCCGTCGAGGGCCAATCGCCTGCCGGGTACAACTCCCTTCGCTTGGCCCTGAGTGACTTGGGGGGCCGTCCCAGACGTTCTGCAATCTCCCCCAGCGGTATTCCATCCTCGAGCAAGACCCTGAAGGCGGCAGCATCTGGCTCTACCCACCTGCACCCGTAGCTGGGGAACTCGGTGCGAATGTCAGAGGGCAGCCGGCTGATCCGAACGTAGGGATACGCACAGACAAGTTCTGCTCGCCCATCCTCGGCTTCTGCTCGTCTGAGGTCGCGCAGCTCTCGTGCCAGGTTCTGAGCTTCGAATGAGTAGCGGAAACGCTGACCCATACACCCCAGGAGCCGGTAGCCATCGTTCTCCAGAATCTCGCCCATGGTGAAGTCTTGGGCCAGGAGGTCCTTCGTCACGTTGAGCTCCTCGACGAGCTCTTCGATTTCGCGCTGCAGCTCGACGCAGCGTTCCGCGAGAGTCGCGACCCGCTCGGAGCGGTCCTCGTCCTCCACCTCTTCCTCGTCCTCCACCTCTTCCTCGTCCTCCGGCGAGTCGCGCTCGACATCTTCTCCATCCGGTTCGCAGTCAGGGCCACCCAGTTGACGCTCCCAGTCCTCGCATTCGAGCTCCGCAGTATCGCTTTCCCATCGCTCAGTCGTGTGGTCTGGCTCGTCGCCGAGTATGCCCAGCATGTCGTCCTCCCCAAGGCGACCTTCATCAGCGAAGGCGTCGTCCTCATTCCACGAAAAGGGCAAGACGGGCCCCCTATGTAGGACTTGGGTTGCTCATGGCCGGGAAGGGATGTGCCCACGTATTCACGTCGTCGACACGTTCGAGGATGCCGCTTCGTGCACCTTCATCACCTCGTCCCCATGGTGGGTCACGCTCTAATGACCAGGCATGGCTCGCTCAAGAGGCCCAGATTCGTCGACCACCCTGTGCGGAGCAAGGCCGCCCCGATCAACGAATACGCAGCCGAGGTACACTCGACCGCGTTTGACGCGCGCGGATCCGGGAGCGCGGAAGCCATGGCCTCTGCGCCGGCTCTCGCATCCCCAATGTCGTCACCGGTCTTGGCGGCGCCAGCCACGAATGCCTCCCAGAGGAAGAGCCCGGAGCCCGCCTTCACGAACTTCTCCCAGTCAAGAAAGGCGTCGACGCTTCTTCGCACACGACGGCGGATCCCGCGCAGCACCCAGGCAGACTCGACCGCCCCGGTAACAAGCGCGCAAGCACCCGCAGCCGCAGCGAACGGGTAGCCGCTTTCGCCCTGCCGCTGGCGCAACAACTTCCGCTCGTCGTCCCTGAGAGGCACAAAGAGCGGGCACTCGAAGCCGAGCGCCACCGGCAGACCACCGTCAAGGGCATCGCTGACCCAATCCACGAGCTCAGAGGGCAGGCCACCATGGGCATCTGGACTGTGACTGTGCCACCACCCGAATCTGCCCTTCTCGATAGAGCCGACATCGGCGCAGACCACCGAAGGACAGAACTGGCCCGTGGATTGGTCGAACTCCGGGGGTCCTGACTGTGGCCGTCTCGGCTCCCAACGCGGCCCTTCACTCTGCTGCAGCGCAAACCATTTCGAGTCTGGCGGCGCCTGATAGACGGGGCAGGCGTCTCCGGGGTAGTCGCGGTTGAGATGGAGCGTCCCATTCAGCAACTCTTCGGGAATCTTCTTGGGGAAGGCCTCGCACGTCGTCCCTCGCACCTTGCGTTGACACGATACGCACGGTGACCACAGGAGGTCCTCGACTCGCCCAACGAATCGGTCAAACCGGCGGTGCCCGTCACTTGAGTCCACTCAGACCTCCGTAGGTCGCGGTACCGCGTGCACCTTCAGCACCTCGTCCCCGTAGTGGTTGATCACCTTCACCGCGAGCCTTCCGGTTGTCGGCACATCGAACGGGCAGCCGATGGTGAAGGAGGCGTGGGCCACGAAGAAGCTCTCTTCATTGTAGTCGCTGTCGATGGACCAGCAGGCGATGTCGCCCGTGGAGGAGCTGCGGATCTCGCCGCTGGTGGGGTCGTAGACGTCGAGGCCGCGCAGGTCAACCTGCAGCCTGCCGAAGACCGCCCTCGAAGGCAGCTTGCCCTCAGGCGGGCGGAGATGACAGGCAGACATGCTGTCTTCCTTCCCCGCCATTGCCCGCCTGCTCAAGCGGGGCTTCGCGCTTCTGGATCAAGAAGAGGAACTCCCGGTTGGACTCCTCGGCATCACGAACCCACTCATTGGTCCACTTCATCCCGGCCATCACGTTCCGTTTGTGGTCCACCTCAATCACGTCGAGCACCGTGCCGCACCTGCCCAGGGCCTCACCGAGCTCAGCGGCCGTCGCCCTTCCTCCGGAGCTGTACGACAAGATGATCCACCGGGCATTTGTGCCCGCAATTAGCCTCTCGATGGCTTCCACGGCCACAAACCGTCCGCTGCCGCTGCGCCGGAAATCCTCGAAGACCGACGCGGCGATCTTGTCGGAAGTATCTGCACGGCGCTTGGCTTTGCCGAAGAGGTCGGGCCGGTCGAAAAGGCACACGCTCGTCCAGAAATGATAGTAGGCCGCATACCGGACCCGCGACGACGGCATCTTCTCGTTGTTGGATCCATAGGGAGGGTCGAAATACGCGAGGTCGACCGAGACCTCAGGAGCCAGGTCAAGGATGTCCCGTCGAAAGACCGCGTGCTCCCCAGTCGAGCCGCGCAGGTTCGGGACTGTCAGCGTGAGCTCTTTGTACGAGCGCGGCGACCACTGCCGCAGATACGACACGAAATGGCCGAGCGTGTTGTCGACCTGGTCAAGCGCAAGCATCAGGCTCGTGAGCGCAACGGCTTTGGCGACGTTGTCGAGAGCGAGGTTCTCGATCTCCTCACGAATGCCGTCGAGCTTCCGGGTGTTGTGGGCCTGGAAGGGTTTCTTGAGGCCGTCCGCCTGGACCGCGCAGCCACCGTTGGCTTGGCCTCCGTAGTGCTCGGTGAACCAGCCGTCAACTGGCGGAACGTGATTGAGGTGCTCCATGAGAGCCTGGTAGTGGTCGCGCGGCTCCCTGCCGAGAAGGTAGCACGTGCCCAAGACCTCGGACCACGCGGCAGTGTCGTTGGAGATCACTCTGTAGCCCCGCTGGGCCAAGGCCTGGGATACCCGTGTCGAGCCTGAGAAACCGTCGAGCACAGATCGTGGACCGACCTGCTCGATGAGCCCGAGGATGTGAGGCATCAGCCCGAGCTTCGAGCCTGCGTACTTGATGCCCTCCGTGGCCGGTACGCCCAAAGCGGGACAGTCAAAGAGCCTCAGACTCTCCACTACTCACTCAATCCAGAGTGCGTCTTCATCCGAGCGATGTCGCGCTGGACTATCTCGAGCGCCGCCGCATGGCCGACTTCCGAGGATACAAGAGCCTGCGAGAACAGCTTCACCAGAACCAGGTTGTGCGAGTAGTCGATCCAGCCTTCAGTGATGCTGTCGAAGTACTTCAGGGCGTTCTTCGTATGAGTCCGCAGGCCCCGCTGCAAGGCATTCGCGGTCGCGTCCCCATACCTGACCTCGCAGATGTAGCCCCCCGACGCGTCGTAGAAGCGATGGGCGGGGTGCTTCCGCCTACCTCCGGCGGCCTCCTTCACAATCCGCACAGTTTGATCCTGCGCCCGCTGGTAGTCGAACACCAGGATGTTGCAGCTCTGCGGACTCTCGTCGTAGATGAGCGGCAGAACGTTGATGTTGCGAAACTCGGTGAAGGCCGGGTCTTCGAGGACGGCCATTGCGGCCTCTCGTCCCTCAACACCGCCGGTCTCGCTCTCCAGACGCGGAAGCATCTGAGCGCCCCGGCGCATCAGGTTGATGCGCTTGTTCGGCCCACCCGTCAGCCCAGATCCTCCACGTCGAGCAGGCGGCGCCCATGCACCACCATTGTGATCGTGACCACGTCGGCATCGCGCCGATAGACCAGCCGGTACCGGTTGACGATGAGCTCGCGAACGTCTTGACGGGACGTCTCCGGCACGACCCTGCCGCGATCGGGGAACTGCGCAAGGCTCGCGCCCTCATCGAGGATGCGCTGAAGCCAGGCCATAGCAGTCTCCGGCCGGTCGCGGGCGATGAACGCCATGGCCTCATCGAGCTGGGAGTACGCGTGCTCGGTCCAGACGACCCTCACAGCGAGTACTTCTCGCGCATGCGGCGCACGACCTCCTCGTGCGGCACGACCTGGCCGGCGGCGATCTGGGCCTCAGAGACGGCGAGGTCGCGGAGCAGCTCGATCTCGTCGATCAGGCTCTCGTAAACCTCGGGGTCCAGAAGCACGGCGGCGCTGCGTCCGTGCTGGGTGAGAATCACCGGACGCTTGGTCGAGTGCATCTGCGCGATGACGGCCGAGGTGTGCGCGCGGAACTCGGTGACTGGGCGAACGTCGGTGGAAGGGCGGAGCGGCGGCATGGGAACCTCCGGTTCAGGACGCCAACAAGTACATCTTAGCGTATTGACACTGCAGTCGTCCACACTCGTTGGGGTTGGGCCGAACTGCGATTCAGCGGGCCGCGTAGCCCGGCAGATGCCGAAGCAGTTGGCCCAAACAGTCGCGACACACACGGCGTCATCGCGGGTCTTCCGTAGCCGCTCGGCACTCGTACACCTTCAGCACTTCGTCGCCGTAGTGGTTGATCACCTTAACGGCGATCTTGCCGGTCGACGGCGGGTCGAACGGCCGGCTCACGGTGCTGTAGAGGGTTGACCAGGCGTCCTCGTCGATCTCGGCCTTGAGGGCGCGCTGCAGCTTCTTGTAGGGCTCGTCGGCGCCGGTGAAGTAGGCGTGGCGCACGAAGAAGCTCTCCTCGTTGTAGTCGCTGCCCACGAACCAGCAGGCGATGTCGTCGGTGGAGGAGCTGCGGATCTCGCCGGTGGTGGGGTCGTAGACGTCGAGGCCGCGGAGCTCCACCTGCAGCTTGCCGTCGGGGAGGGTGCGCAGCTCGAGGTCGGGCTCGCCGAAGACCATGAGGAGGTTGCCGGCGCCGGTGCTCTTGAGGAGCTTCTGATCGGCGGTGTCCATGGCGAGGTCGGGGTTCATGCGCGTGAGCAACGTCCCGTTTCGGCCTCTTATCGGCCAACTATCGGCCATTATCGGCCTGTAGCACGAGATCGGCCGCAGCGCTTGACTGGCCGGGCACATGGGGATAGTGCCGCCGGCCCCGCTTCTCGCCCTCGCGACGCAACAGCCCTCATCCGCCGACATGACCGGAATCACGCCGACTGTTTTCTGCTGGTCACCTTCTGATCGCCGATCTCTGAGCCATCATTGCCCGGCAGTTGCAGACGAGCCCACTCGAGCACCAGTGGAGCTATCGGCTTCAATCGCACGCCGCTCCAGGTCAAGGCGTCGGGCCCCGAAGCGAGGAACTCGTCAGCGTCAGGAATGTCGTGGTAGCTGAAGTCGACGCCATCCATGCGCACGTAGGTAACGGGCGTACCGCAAGAGTCGTCTGTGCGGTCCGCCCAGACGTTGACTCCCTCCACTCCGGCTTCACGAGCCCACGACGCCAGTTCACGAATGCGGGGCTTGAATGATGCATAGAACTTCTTGCGCTTGACGCGCCCACGTCGTCGCTCCTCCTCAATCCATCTGTTGAGCAGCACGCCTGCTGCAAGCTGGTATCGCAGCTGGGCCTTGGAGGCGCACGCACGCTTCAGTGCAGCCAGAGCCTCATGCACGTCGGCGTCCGTGACACCGACCTCCGGTGAGTCGACGCGGCCGCGAACAATCGGGTCGAGTTCGACCAGTGGCCGCGCCTCGTGCGGCAGCTCCAGCTTCCGCAGGAGGACTCGAATCAGCTCCTCGTACTCACCACCGAGCCTTATGTCGTCAAGCTCGGTGACAGACATCACCTCCGCCCCGTCAGGGAGGTCAGTGCGGAACTGGTACTTCGTCGGCGCGAAGTACAGCGCGACGACACGAGACGCTTGACCGGCGCACTGGCGCGCCCAGGCATGCGCGCCCTCTGAGTAGTAGCGATAGCCGATCCAGAGGTCGTTGCCGCTGGCCAGCATGGGCGACGCGCCGCCGACGAGACGCGCGGATGGGTAATGATCGAGATTGCCCCAAGCGCCCCAAGCCTTTGTCACCATCTTGTCCACGAGACTCGCGGCGAGGAAGCGAGAGACCGCGACATTGGCGAACGAGTCGGCGTCGATGCTTTGCCAGCGCCCACTGAAGAACGCGCGGGCTGTCGTCTCGAGCGGTTCCTCCTTCTTCTTCTTGGCGTGGTACACGGTGGCGAACCTGCCATCTCGCTTTCCATGCATGTAGAAGTCATCGGCGTACGGGCGGGACTGCCATCCCAGGCCATCGGACTCGATGTGCAGCAGATACTTGAAGGTGTCGCGCTTGGGCTGTGGGTCAACTGACACGAGAGTCACGTCGAAGTCCGCGTCGTCGAACTCGATGGACTGGACGCGCCCCTTGAGGCGCTCGTCGCAGTCGACCTGCGCCAGCACCGGCCAAGGGTACAGCTCTCGCAACCACCGCTCCTTGGGCTTCTTGTCCCTGTGGTCGGGGCTGCGAAGCCAATTGTCAAAGGACACGCCGCGGAGTCTCATGGCGATGCCGGCCGCGCGTCCAGCCCTCTGCCCAGCGCCGCACGCTTCGGCGACGCGGTCTGGCACGACCGCTCCGAGGATCGGATGTCGCGTGGAGATGTGGGCCAGGCGGTCACGACCGCCCGCCCGAGTCCCGCTCAGTACTCTCGACGACACGCTTGGCCTCCCGATCGAAGTCGCCCTCGTACTCGCGATCCTGAGTGACGCGGAACCTCGCGTACTCACCCTCCGCCAGCTGCTTGGCCAGCATCGCCGAGACAGCGCCGGAGTCGGTGAGAATGTCGTACTCGTTGAAGCGCAAGAAACCGTCGAGCTTCTCGACCCAGTTCGCCATGCGCATTGGGATGTGCCGGGCCGCCTGGTTCTCGGCGAAGTCGAGATACATGCCTACGATGCGCTCCAGCGCCTTGATCTCGTCCTCCGTGAGGTAGTTCTTCGCGACCGTCACGTCGGACTTGAGCACCTTGCCGGTCGGGGCTTTCTTCCAGGTCGTCAACCCCATGTGCGCCTTGTCGGCATCTGCCCGTGCTGCGATGAGCTCGGCCGCGGTCTGGCCGGTGATGGCCCAATGCAGCTTGTTCTGCACCGTCTTGAAGAAGGTCTGGGTGATCTCCGTATCCCTTTGGTAGTCGATGCTGCACTGCTCGTAGATGTCGGTGATCTTGAGGTAGAACCGGCGCTCGCTGGCGCGGATCTCACGGATGCGCTCGAGCAGCTCATCGAAGTAGTCCTTGCCGAAGCGCGCGCCCTGCTTGAGGCGCTCGTCATCGAGGACGAATCCCTTGACCACGAACTCCTTGAGGGTCTGAGTCGCCCAGATACGGAACCTGGTGGCCTGGATGCTGTTGACCCGATAGCCGACCGAGATGACCGCGTCGAGGTTGTAGAAGGTGATCATGCGACTCACGTCACGCGAGCCCTCTCGGCGAACTCTCCGGAGTTTCCGGAGAGTTGCGGACGCGTCCAGCTCGCCGCTGCGGTAGATGTTCTTCAGATGCTCGCTGATGGTCCGCAGGTCGACACCGAACAGCTCCGCGATCCGCTGCTGGTCAAGCCAGAACGTCTCGCCGCCGTAGAGCACCTCGACTCGCGCCGCCCCTTCGGGCGTCTCATAGAGGACAACGTCGCCTTCGATGAGCTCTGGATGGTCTACCATGTCGCCCCTACGCCGTCTTCAAGATCGCAACGACCCTGGTCTTGCTGTCCTCGCGCGCGGCAAGCAGCTGTGACCTGCGCGACCTGCGCTGCCCTACCGATGGCACGCCGGACAGCACGTCCAACAACCGTTCACCTTGGTGAAGTGCTTCTTCGCCTCTGCGACCGCAGGCTGGCAACTGAAGAGCTCGCCGAGGTATTTGCGGTTGGCGGCATCTGGCAGCCAGACGCACCCCGCCTTGTGAACCTCGTGGTCGCCGTCCGACGCGGGCTTGGTGTGAACGTAGTAGCTGGCCACAGCAACGTCCCCCTGTTCTGCGTGTAGCCGACAGGTGAGTTGTACTACCCCGGCCGGACGGAACGGACGGCACGCGGCCGACCTCGTAGTCTTGGGGACGGGCGAGGATGGCGCTCCGCGTGCGGTGGCGGATCGACTCGATGCGCGCCGCCATCTCGGCGAAGGTGTCGGTGCCGTTTTTGTCGCCGAAGGAGTCCCAGGCGAGCCACGCGGGCACGCGCTCGTAGCGCGCGAAGAATCCAAAGCCGGCGATGGCCTTGTGAGGCGCGCCGAGACGGAAGAAGAACGGCGCACCCGGCGGGATCGCCCTGAAGCCGTGCGATGAGGGCTGCCAGAAGTCGACCTCGTCCGGCGGCTCCGCGCGATGCAGGAAGTGACTGAACCAGCCGAAGTCGGTGTTGGCGATGAATCCGGCGGCTGCGCCCTGACCCGGCTTCGCTCTGTCGACGGTCATCGCTACCTGCCGTCAGCTGTCCCAGCCGGGGAATCCGGGCGGCGTCCAGAGAAGAGCATCAAGGTCCTTCACGGTGGTTGACGGCCTGACAGCCCGGCAGGCTCGATAGAAGCTGTAGAACCGCCGGCAGAAGCTGAAGTACTCCGCGTCTGCCTCTGCTGGTCTCTTGAACGAGAGCGGAGCCGGATGCGGCACGCGCTTCCTGAGATTCCTGTCGCAGCCGCTGTCCATGATCGGCACGATCGGGCAATGGAAATGGAGCAGCTTCGACACGAATGATCTCGGCCTGTCACCATCCGTCAGCGACTCAGACAGCAGCGAGCAGAGCTTGCCGTGCTCCACCAGAACCTGCAGCAGCGACTTCTCGGTGAGTGGCTCGCTCTGACCGCCCAGCTCAACGGCAAGCGCGGCCATCGCCTCAGCGTGCTCTTTTGCGAACCCGAACAGATTGTCGACCGAGCGACCACCCTCGGGGGCTCCGACCTGTCGATCGAGTCCGGCCGAGTAGGCGCGGTCAATGAGGATGCACTTCGTCATCAGGGAGCGTGGTGAGTGGTCAACGAATCGCGCACATGTCTCGTACAGCATCTCGTCGACCCCGCCCCACTGGGCATCGAACGTGTCGACCGCGGTCTGCAACTCCTTCGCGCTCGGGACGTTCACTTCCGTGGAAGCGGTGCGCGGGAGCTTCATGGGCGCATCCCGTGTCGTTGTTCCTTCCTCGCACCCGAGGTTCGCGAACGGGTTCGGCACGGCATCCCAAGCGTGGCGAAACACCTCGCTTTGTGCGGCCGGCACTTGGTCCGGACGCAATCCGCAGCCAGGTCCCGGGCCGTAGGGATAGTACGCCCTGACTACGATGCACGTCAGCAGTGGCAGCGGGGGCTTCTGGCGCTCGCAGTACTGCTTGATCGGATCGAGTGCCCGGCCCACCGACTGCGCGTTGGTGTCCACTACCGCCGCCAAGTCTCCGTAGGTCACGGTCTCGCGGCGCTTTGCCGCCGTGGTCAGATACGGCCAGATCAGCCCGGCCGCATCATCCCAGTCTCTGGGACTCACAGCGGCTTCACTCCGCGCGTCGACTCAGGTCGGTCATGGCCCGCCGACCAGGGGAGCGGCAGGCGTCTCGTACACCTTCAGCACCTCATCCCCGTAGTGGTTGATCACCTTCACCGCGATCTTGCCGGTGAACGGCGCCTCGAAGGGGCGACTGACGGTGGAGTAGAGGCTCGCCCAGGCGTCCTCGTCGATCTCCGCCTTGAGGGCGCGCTGGAGCTTCTTGTAGGGCTCGTCGGCGCCGGTGAAGTAGGCGTGGCGCACGAAGAAGCTCTCCTCGTTGTAGTCGCTGTCGATGAACCAGCAGGCGATGTCGTCGGTGGAGGAGCTGCGGATCTCGCCGCTCGTGGGGTCGTAGACGTCGAGGCCGCGGAGCTCCACCTGCAGCTTGCCGCCGGGGAGGCTGCGCAGCTCAAGGTCGGGCTCGCCGAAGACCATGAAGAGGTTGCCGGCGCCGGTGCTCTTGAGGAGCTTCTGGTCGGCGGTGTCCATGGCGAGGTCGGGGTTCATGCGCGTGATGAGGATGGTGAGGTTGGGCCACTGCCGGGTCTCTTCGTTGACGTAGGGGCCGAAGGCGAAGGCGCAGACCACGAGCATCGGGAAGCCCTCGCCCTTGCGCGCCTCCTTGGCGGCCTCCTTGACCCATTCGGCGTCGACGGTGCCGTACTCGGGGCCGATGGAGATGGCAGCGCGCAGGGTCTTGCCGGCGGCGTCGGTGTACTCGCCGATGGCCTGGACGTAGGCGCCGGCGTAGGGCTCGATGCGCTCGAAGACGAGGCGCTCGCCCTTGAAGGTGTTCTGCACGCCGGCCTTGCGCAGGTTGTCGAGGATGATGGTGACGAAGTCGGCGGCGTCGCGGGCCGGCGGGGCTTCGCCGGCCGGCCCATCCGCGCCGGCCCCACTCAAGCCCGCCAGCATCCGATGCGGCGACAGGCTCTCGACCGTGAACGGGCCAGTCACGCGAATGCGCGACGAGTCCTCGTAGGGCTGGTCGTAGAGCAGCTCGGTGTCGGCGTGGCGACTTATGGCGGCGTCGATCGCAGCGCGCGACATGCCTTCCTGGATGTCGGGGTTGTTGGCGATCGACTTCAGCGTGACGTGCGGGACGCGCCTGTAAACGAAGCCACGGCGGACGTCGTGCGAATAGGCCGAGGAGGCCGGCGGAACGCCGGTCAGCTCGGCCTCACGCTTCGCGCCCTCGGGCGAATCCGCGAGCGTGTAGTACGGGAAGCGCGCGCCCATGAGCCGGCTGCGAGCCAGTGCCAGTGCAACACGGCTCGTATCGAGTGTGATCCATCGACGACCCCATTGTTCAGCGGCGTACGCAGTCGTGCCACTCCCGCATGTCGGATCGAGCACAAGGTCGCCCGGATCTGTGGTCATGAGCAGACAGCGCTCAATCACCTTCGGGTTGGTCTGCACGACGTAGACCTTCTTGTCCGAAAAGCCGGAGACACCGGTGTCGTTCCAGACATCGACCAGAGGGAAGACCTCGAAGTCAGAGAGGTACCTCTTGTAGCGAGGCGTGTTGCCGACAACCATGACCCGACTAGCTTCGCGCAAGCGCTCCATTCCCTCGGGGGTGGTCTTCCACCGAATGTTGGCCGCGGGCAGCTTGAAGCGACGACCGTCCAGTTCGAGAACGTAGTCGGTCGTTGTAGCGAATCCCGTCGAGGTGAGGTTGTCATGAGCGAACAACCTCCAGCCCCGCCGCAAGTAGCCTTCCAGGTCATCACCAGCAGCACTCACCGGCAGCTTCTCGGTGCCGTCGGGAGACTCGAGAAGATTGAACTGGCTCGCGCCCTCCTCGCCGCGCACCTTTTTCGAGAACAGCCTTCGGAACTTGGCACTGGAACGTTCTCGTGCATACCAGCAAATCCAGTCCTTCGAGGCCGCGAGGAAGTCGGATGCGAGGCCAGCGGTCGTCTTGTAGGCAATCAGCCCACAGAAATTCTCACTCCCAAACACCTCGTCCATCACCGCGCGCACCAGGTGCACGTTCTCATCACCGATCTGCACGAAGATGCTGCCGGTCTCGCTGAGCAGCTCGCGGCTCACGACCAGGCGGTCGCGCAGGTAGGCGAGATACGAGTGGATGCCCAGCTCCCAGGTGTCGCGGAAGGCCTTGATCTGCTCGGGCTGGCGCGTGGCGTCTTCGGCCTTGCCATCCTTGACGTCGCGCTTGCGCGTGCTCACCTGCCAGTTGCTGCCGAACTTGATGCCGTAGGGCGGGTCCATGTAGATCATCTGGACCTTGCCTTTGAGGCCCTCCTTCTCGGCCAGCGAGGTCATCACCAGTAGCGAGTCGCCGAGGATCATGCGGTTGGCCCAGTTCTGCTCGTGGCGGTAGAACTCGACGAGCTCCTGGAACTCGATGCCGTCGTAGTCGTTGAAGAGCGTCATCTCGGGTTCGGGCTCGCCCTTGCGCGCCGTGTCGCGCAGGTTCTCGATGATCGCCTGCGGCAGGATCTTCTCCTGGATGTAGATGGGGACGACCGGCACCTCGAGGGGATGCCGGTCCTGCTCGTCCTTGCCCTTCCACACGAGCTGCGGGTCGAGCGAATCGTCGCGGGGGTAGAGCATGGCGCCGGGTGCGGATTCGTCACCCTCCACGAAGCCGCGCAGCTCGTTGGTGGGGATGTTGGCGCGCTTGTCCTGATGGCGCAGGGCGTCGACGGGCTTGGGGCCGGTGGGCTTCTTGGGACGGGCCATCAGGCCGGCTCCTCATCCACCAACGGCGCCAGCGCATCACGCAGAGGCGGCAGCTCGTTGCGCACCACGGCCCACACGACCTGGTAGTTGATGTCCCAGTAGTTGTGCACGATGCGATTGCGCATCCCGACCACATGCGGCCAGTCGATGTCCGGATGTGCCCGCAGGAACTCGGGCGACAGATGCCGCGCCGACTCGCCGACGTTCTGGACCGACGCGCCCACGGACTTGCGGGTGCGGCGATCGCCGATGAACCGCTTGCGATCGTAGCCGCGCACGAAGTCGAGCGCGTCGTCGATCTCGACGAGCATTCTCACAACAAGGTCCAGGTCGTCAGGCTGCATACAGCTCCTCCACGTCGCGCTGCAAAGCCTTCTTCATGCGCGGATTGAGGAACTCGACCTCTACGAGGTCGATGGTGTGGCCGCCGAACAGCTCGGCCAGTTCGTCGAAAATCGGCAGGATGTCAGCGTCGTCTGGCGCGTCCGGGTCGAATTCGACGATCACGTCCACGTCGCTGTCAGGCCCGAAGTCGTCGCGCAGCACAGACCCGAAGAGAGCCAGCCGCTTCACAGCTCGACGCCTGCAGATCGCCACCAGCTCGTCCTGAGAGAACTCGAGGCGTGCTCGACTCATCTGCTTCTCGCCTCCTTCACTCCGACTCCGAGTTGGCTCGTTCGCACGGCCAGATCTCCACCGCGCCCGCGAGGATCCGCTCCTGAAGGTACTTGTTGATGCGCCCCGCGTCCACAACATCGACCTCGCGGCCGGCGAAGAGCGCGGTGACCTCTTCCTGCAGATCGAAGAACTGCAGACCGAGCGGCTCATCGGCCGGCGTGTCGACGAGCACATCAATGTCGCTGTCGGCGGTGAAGTCGTCGCGCACCGCCGAGCCGTAAAGCCGGACGCGGCTGATCGCCCAGCGCTCACACACGGCGGCCAGCGCCTCGCGCGGCACGGTGACCTGAGGCACGCCGAGGGAGCGCGGCGCGCCGTCGACCTCCGGGTTCAGGCCGCGTGCGCCCTGGCCGGGTGAGGCGCTGCCGCACCAGGGCTCTTCCGCCGGCAGCAGAGCATCGAGCTTGGCTGCCAGTGAGGGAAGCTCACCCTCGACGATCGCCCACGTCTTCGCTGGTTCGTGCGCGGGCGGATCCGCTTCGATGTCCTGCTCGTATGCGGCCAGGCGCTGCCAGTCGATCTCGGGATGCTCGTCGCGGAACCACTGAGAGGTGCGGCCGGCGAAGTGGGCGAGACGCTCGATGTAGAACGAGGCGGCCATCTGCCGAGTCTCGGCGGCCATCTGCCGTGGCTCGGTCGTCGCGAGTCCCTCGGGCGCTGCTTCGGCCAGGCTCGCGGCGTCGCGGGCGGCGTCGCGCATGATGGCCACGTAGACGCGATTGTCTCGCTGCGTCATCGCTACTCCTCCACGAGGTCCGAGAGCAGGATCTCGAGCTCGGGCAGCTCCTCTTTGGCCACGGCCCAGACGATCTCGAAGCTCACCGCGCGATATGCGTGGACCAGCCGGCGACGCATGCCGATGATGTCGCGCCAGGGGACCACCGGGTGCTCGGCCCTGAATCGCTCCGAGACATGGTTCGCGGCCTCACCCAAGGTCTGCAGCGAGTACGCCACGGCTTTGCAGGTGCGCCCGTCATCCAGGAAGCGCTCGAGGCCGTAGCCTCGAACGAACTCCAGCGCGTCGCGCACTTCGTCCAACATGTCCTCTACGAGCACCAGATCGTCAGGCTGCATAGAGCTCCTCCACCAGCGCCATCACATGGCGCTTCAGGCGCGGCTTGAGCCGCTTCGGGTCGACCAGATCGACACGACGGCCGCCGAACAGCCGTTCGAGCTCGTCGTAGATCTTGTAGATCTGCTTGCCCTCGAAGTCGTCGCGGAACTCGATGAGCACGTCGACGTCGCTGTCGGGGCCGAAGTCGTCGCGGAGCACAGAGCCGAACAGCGCCAGGCGTTTGACCGCGCGCCGCCGGCAGATGGCCTCAAGTTCCTCGCGCGAGAAGTCGATCTGGATCATGGCTCCGTCACCTCTGCGGCCATCGTGGCGCGTGTGGCCTGTCGCGGGCCGAGCGACGGGTCGCGAAGCCAGAGCATGGCGCCGGTCTGCGTTGCGTCCTCAGGCTGCATACAGCTCCTCCGCGTCACGCTGCAGAGCCCTCTTCATGCGCGGGTTGAGGAACTCCACTTCTACGAGATCGATCGTGTGGCCACCGAAAAGCTCGGACAGCTCGTCGAAGATCTCGTAGATCCGCTTGCCCTCGAAGTCGTCGCGGAACTCGATCAGCACGTCGACGTCGCTGTCGGGGCCGAAGTCGTCGCGGAGCACAGAGCCGAACAGGGCGAGACGCTTGACGGCACGCCGCCGGCAGATGGCCTCCAGTTCCTCCTGCGAGAACTCGATGTGTGCCCGGCTCATCGGCCCTCCTCCTTCAGCTCCCAGGCGTGCATCTCATCATTCTCCGCCACTTGTCCATCCTCGGCCATGTACACGGTCTTCGCCTCAGCGAGCATCTGGTCGCGGATGTAGCGGACCGGCCTGCCGTGCATCACGTCAGCCTCGTGCCCGAACAGCTCGGAGAGCTCCTCATCGAGACGGAGCACATCCCATCCTCGCGGTGCATTGGGCCCGAGCTCCACCATCATGTCGATGTCGCTGTCGGGGCCGAAGTCGTCGCGCAGCACTGAGCCGCAGAAACGAATGCGGCGCACGTCGTAGCGGCGGCAGATCTCGTCCAGGGCGGCCGTCGGTATCGGCACACGGGGTGACACATCGGGCTCAGACACAGGCCAGGTAAGCTCCTCATCGGAGTCATCGTCCTTGCGATACCGCCACAGCTCGTCCGGGGGTAACAGGGCCTCGAGAGCGTCGACGAGAGCAGGGAGCTCGCCGGTGGCGATCTCCCACATCACAGCGGCATCCTCGTGAAAGGGCTCTGGCTCGACTCTGTGGCGGATGCCGGCCAAGTCCTCCCAAGGTATCTCGGGGTGAGCCACGCGAAAGGCTGCGGACGCCTTGAGCGGGCGTTCCGCCAAGCGCGTGAAGTGGAAGGCCGCGGCGCCGATGTGCAGCTCGTCGGTGACGAACTCGTCGCGCGAGCACCCTTCGACCGCCTCCAGGACACCCCGGATCTCATCGCGCATCAGGGCCACGTACAGCGTGTCGTCGTGGCGGGTCACGCGCCCACCACGTCGAGCGCCAGCTGGTCCGCACCCTGCCGCCTACCGCAACCGGGCACCATGGCTTCGGGCCGCTCCAGCCACTCTCGGCCGTCCAGCGTGCGCCCCGTCTCTTTGCGGCGCACCCCTCCCCACTGCTTGAAGTAGAAAGGCACGTCGGCCGCCACGCACTGGTCACGGACGGACCGCACCCACTCGATGTGCAACGGCCGCGCGCCCGGCCCGGACTCGCCGCCGAGGATCACCCAGCCGATGCCGGTGAGGTCGAGCGCGTCGACCGGGCCGAGGAGCGGCTCGAGCACCAGGAACTTGACGGCCGCGCACGTCCGGCGGAGCTGGTCGGCGCGGTACGCGTGCGCGGCGTCCTCGACGGTCGCACCCGCCCACACGTTGTCGGGCCAAGGCAGGCGCGGGCTCATGTCGGCGAGCCTCTCGGGGCGCTTTGTCAGCACGTGGAAGCGATGCCGGGGCGCGCGAGCCATCACCTCGAACACGCGCCCGATGAATTCGTCCGGCACCTCGTCGTGGAACAGATCGCCCATGAAGCTCACGTACACGAGGCGCGGCTTCGCCCAGTGTAGCGGCTTCTCGAGCAGATCCTCGTGCGTCGTCACCTTGAAGCCGCGCGCGTAGCGCTTCTGACCCATGCCCTGGAGCCGCCACGCCATGCGCTCGGCCCAGCAGTGGGCGCAGCCGGGGCTGATCTTGGTGCAGCCGCTGGTCGGGTTCCAACTCTCCTCGGCCCAGCCGATGCCGTGCCGGCCACTCACGCCGGCGCTCCTTCGGCCTCGAGGAATGCTCGGATGGTGTTCATTGCGTCCCACGGGTCACTGATCTCGAGAAATGCCCAGCGCCCGAAGCGGCCGTCGTTGTTGACCGCGGGCACCCAAAGGCTGCGCGCCGTCTCCACCTTCGCAGCCTTCTCGGGCTTGGGCTCGCCGGAGACCTCGATGATCAGGTTGAGGGGCTCGCGGGCGGGGGCGCCGGCGGGCGCAGCCTGCCCGGCGCCCCCGCCCCCGTCCAGGCTCATCTGCGCGCCGTCAGGCGCGCGCAGCCGCACGATGAAATCGGGGATGTAGTTGTGCGCCTCGCCCTCATACGTGTACGGGATGAAGAACTGCAGGTTGTGGTTCTTCACGTAGCTCTCGACCTCGTCCATGCCCTCCAGCGCCTGCGCCATCTTCTGCTCCCACGAATCGGTGTCGCAGACCACGTGCGAGATGTGGCACTTGTCGGGGTCGGTCACCATCACCGGCCGCGTGGTGTCGAAGTCCACGTAGTTCGTCGAGCCCACAGTGTCGTAGGGCTGCAGGATCGGCAGCAGCTTCTGCCTGCCGGGCGTGGAGTCGACGATCGCCCGGTAGATCTTGTCAGCGGCGGTGTGCGCGTTCTCCACAAGCAGGAGCATCTGCGGGAAGCAGTCGTCCTTGCAGGTGAGGCAGCGGCGCCGCCAGGCGCCGGCCGCGCCCAGGATCTGCGGGAAGAGCCAGGGCTTGCTCGCCTGCCCGCCGGCCGCGTCGTCTCCGCAGAAGTACTTCTCGTAGACGAGCTTGGCGAGCAGGAAGTCGACCTCCTGCGCGCGCCGCGCCTTGAGGTCGTCGAGCGTGTGGATCACCGACTCGCCGATGATCGGCGCGTTCTCCACCTTGGTCGGCAGGTCCGCCGTCGAGAGCGACATCCCGGCGCTCTCATCAAACTCCACGCGGAGCTTCTCGCCGCCGAGCTCGTAGCGGTAGCCGGTGAGCCGCGGGAAAGTGAGCTCGTGGGCGACGCGCTCGGGCAGCGCCCGCACCCGCGTTGCCTTCTTTGGCAACACCGGCGTGCCGATGACCGGCCCCACCGGGATGAACGAGAACGGCACGCCGTACACCTCGGCGTACTCGGCCGGGAACATGTCGTTCTCGTCGGTCACGTAGGTGGTGCGGCGCAGCGCCCGCCCCACGACCTGCTCGCAGAGGAGCTGCGTCGAGAAGGCGCGGATGCCGAGCACGTGCGTCACCGTGTTGGCGTCCCAGCCCTCGGTGAGCATCGAGACGCTGACCACGCACTTGATCTGCTCGCCGAGGCGCCCGGGCTTGCCGACCGTGTTCATGACCTCGCGCAGCAGATCCTCGTCGGTGATGTCCTCGGGGTCGCGCTCGGGGAAGCGCTGGCGGTACTCGGCCTTGAACTCCTCGATCTCGCGGGCCACGATCTTCTTGAAGTCGGGGCTGAGCTGCTCGCCCGACTCGAGCTGGGCGGAGTCGATGAGGATGGTGTTGGGGCGCTCGGTCCAGCCACCGTGCTCCACGTTGCTGAAGAGCTTGAGGCTACCGGGGGCGACGATCGTCTTTGCCTCGTCGCCCTCGCCGATCGTCTGCTCCCAGCCCGCGATCCAGTCGAAGACGAGCTTCGAGACGCTGGTGTTGTTGCACACCACGATGAACACCGGCGGCGTGAGGCTGCTGCCCTGACCGGCGTCCTCGGCGGCGCTCGTCCAGGCCGCGAAGTACTTCTCGTAGTTGCCGTAGAGGCTGAGCAGCGCCGCCTCGAGCTCCTTGGGCAGCTTCGGCATGCCGCCGGCCACGTCTTCGGCCTTACGGCCCTTCTTCGGCAGGGCATCCTTCACGTGCGGCCACAGGTGCCGGTACATCGGGATCACCGAGGTCATGGCGTCGTCGGCCACCGGCACGCGCGGCACCTTGACGATGCCGCACTCGATGGCGTCGACCAGCGAGAAGTCGCTGACCACCCACGGGAACAATGTGCCCTCGGCGTACCCCGAGCCGCGCAGAAAGAACGGCGTCGCCGAGAGGTCGTACAGCGCGCGGATGCCAATCTTGCGCTTGATGGCCTCGAGGCCGCTGATCCAGACGCGTGCCTCTTCGTCGCGCTTCTGCGCCTCTTTGCGCTCGTCGCCCTTGAGCCTCTCCCCCGCCCCCGCGCCGCCGTCACCCTCTTCCCCGGCCTCCGCCGGCTTGCCGCGGTAGCAGTGATGCGCCTCGTCGTTGATCACCACGATGTTGCGCTTCGTGCCGAATTCGCGGCAGACGCGGCGCACCATCTGGTCCGGCGTCTCGGTGAAGGGGCTCTGCGCACCGGGGTCGCGGCCGGCCAGCAGGCGCTTGGTCAGCCTGCCGGCCGCGATCTTCTCGCGCAGCAGGAAGGTGTGGAAGTTGGTGATCACCACCTTGGCGCGGCCCAGCCGTTCCATGAGCTCCGGCGGCACGACGTCGAGCTTGCGGTAGTAGTTGTCGGCGTCGTTGGGCAGCAGCACGCGCAGGCGGTCGCGGATGGTGATGCCCGGCGCCACGATGAGAAACGAATCGCCGAACCGGGCGTCCTGCGGCGCCTCGACCTTGTTGAGCGCGTGCCAGGCGATGAGCATGGCCATCACCACGGTCTTGCCGCTGCCCGTGGCCATCTTGAGGGCCATGCGATCGAGCTCGGGGTTGGCGGCCTCGTTGGCCTCGCGCAGCTTGTTGGTCAGGTACTGCTTACCCGACCGCGCGACGCACTCGCTGAGGTAGATCGCCGTCTCGGCGGCCTCGATCTGGCAGAAGAAGAGGCGGCGGTCGCGATCACGCCGCTGCCAGTACTCAAGCAGGCGGCGCGTGGTGCGCGTGACGCCCGGGTAGTCGCGCCGGCGCCAGTCGCCGACGGCGGCGCGGACCTCGTTGATGTAGTCGTTCTCGCGGCGCCGGTCGTCGGTCCACTCGGTGCCCAGCTCGAGCTGCTGGCCCCTCTTTTTGGGCTGCGCCACGGGGATGAAGTAGGCGCTGGGGCGGCGCGACTCGACGATCTCGTCGGTGATGCCGTCGTCGGTGAACTTGAAGTGCTTGTCCGGCTCGAGAAACGCCGAGTTAATGACCGGGTTGTCGATGACGAGCTGACGCACGCCGCACCCTCCACGGTCTGCTGGCCCCGCGCCCCAGACCGGAGGCTAGCGAAGCTCCGAGGGACGCCCCACGAAGTCTATCGGATGGGGGTGACGGAAAGGAGAGCCACGGCCCTGAACGGCCCTTTCGGCGCAACGTATCCCTTGGCGATCACCAACGTCTACCACTCGAAGTCATCGTGAGCCTGTGAGCCGGGTCACCGGGCAGCCATACTCGGACGCATGCCCGCAGGTCGCTTCACCCTCACGTACTACTGCACTCCCGACGGCGACGAGCCGGTGCGACGATGGATCTTCGACACGCTCAACGCGCACAAACGCCGCGCCGTGGTCATGGGGCTTCAGCACATCCTCGCCGAGCGCGGGCTCGCCGTGTGCGCCACGGAGTTCGGCAGGCGCCTGGGTCAAGGCCTTTTCGAGTTCCGACTCCGCTACGACGAAGCCGCACTGAGGCGTCGGCTTCACTTGGTCGGTCAGCTGTCACCCGGTCCGTCCCGACGAGATCCTGTGCTCTTGCGGGTGTTGTGTCATGCCCACGGCCATCGGGTCATTCTGCTTCTGGCCGGCTACGACAAGGGCGCCGACCCAAGCCGCAAGCGGCAGCAGCGAGAGATCGACATCGCACGGCGACGCCTTGCCGACTTCCAGAGACGAGAGCGGGCGAGTCGCGGGTACTGAAACGCCGTCTTGTGGAAACTTGCGTTACGACCGATACTCCTCAGGAGGTGACTGTGATGACGACCTTCGAAGAGACGTACGCGCGCGTGGTCGCCGAGGCCGAGGCCGAAGGCCCGGCGGCCGTCGCTGAGCTGCGCATGCTGGAGGACCACTACCGCCTTGCGTCCGATCTCATCGGCCGCCGCCTGGCGCTTCACATGACCCAGACGCAGCTCGCCGCCGCCTCCGGCATCCGCCATAGCGAGATCAGTCGCATCGAGAGCGGGCACGGCAACCCCACGCTCAAGACCATCAGCGCGCTGGCGCGCGCCCTGGGCGCGGAGATGCACATCGCTTCGCCGTAGCGCGGCCGCGCTCGTCCGCGTGTCACATGTCTCACTGACCGACGAGCGTCTCCAGCCTCTGCGGCAGCGCCGAGGTACTCTCCTGCGGCGCCGTGCAAGGTAGCTCCGCTTCTCGCGCCCGCCAGTCGAGGCTCCTGGCCTGATCCGCCAGGACGACGCCGCCCACAGGCGCAAAGGGTGACGGAAAGGAGTGTCGCGGCCCTGAACGGCGTATGCCGCGCAACGTCTCCCTTGGCCGCTGCCAAACGTCCACCACGAGAGGCAGTTGTGAGCCTGTCACCCTGGTCGCTGGGCTGTCACGCTCATGGGCATGCCCACAACTCGCTTCACTCTGGAGTTCCACCAGTCGCAGGATGGCGACGAGCCGGCCCGGCGCTGGATGCAGAAGCGCCTCTCGGCCCCGCAGCGGCGCGCGCTGGACGCGGCGCTCCGACTCATCCTCGCCGTACACGGCGTCGGCGTCTGCGGCAGCAAGTACGGCCGGCACGTCGGTCGCGGCCTCTTCGAGCTCCGCCTCGACGAAAACGAGGCGACCCTGGTGCACAAGTCGAGCCCCGCATCTGCGGCGCCGCGCCCCGCCAGGTCGGGAGACCGGATCCTGCTGCGCGTCTTCTGCCACGCCTACGGTGAGCGCATCATCCTCCTGCTCGGCGGCTACGACAAAGGCGCCGACCCCAGCCACCGCAAGCAGCGCCTCGAGATCGCCCGCGCGCGGGCACGACTCGACGACTTCCTGAGGCGCCGCTCCAGTGGGCGTGACGGGATCCCTTGACTGCCTATCGGTTTTGGCCGATACTGACCACAGGAGGTAGAAGCCGTGACGACATTCGAAGAGTTCCACGCGGAGGTGGTCGCGGAGGCCGAGGCCGAAGGGCCGGAGGCGGTCGCCCATCTGCACCGGCTCGAGGACCATTACCGCCTCGCCTCCGATCTCATCGGCTGCCGGCTCGCGCTGCACATGACCCAGCAGCAACTCGCCGCCGCCTCCGGCATCCGCCAGAGCGAGATCAGCCGCATCGAGAGCGGGCACGGCAACCCCACGCTCAAGACCATCAGCGCGCTGGCGCGCGCCCTGGGCGCGGAGATGCACATCGCTTCGCCGTAGCGCGGCCGCGCTCGTGCGCGTGTCACATGTCTCACTGACCGACGAGCGTCTCCAGCCTCTGCGGCAGCGCCGAGGTACTCTCCTGCGGCGCCGTGCAAGGTAGCTCCGCTTCTCGCGCCCGCCAGTCGAGGCTCCTGGCCTGATCCGCCAGGACGACGCTGAGGCAGGGCCGGCCTGTTACGCTCAAGACCATGAACGCCGTGCTGCAGCATCCAATTCCCGTCTCAAGTTGCGTGCATTCCACTGCGTGCCTACAATGTGGGTACATGGAGGTGGGTCGATGCGCACTCGTATCGTCAAGATCGGGAACTCTCTGGGGGTCCGCATCCCCAAGGCGCTCCTCGAGGAGTCGGGCCTGCGCGGCGAGGTGGACATGAGCGTGCACGACGGCACTCTGGTGATCGCGCCGGCCGAGCGGCCACGGCAGGGCTGGGCTGAGGCCTTTCGCCAGATGGCCCTGCGCGGCGACGACGAGCTGCTCGACGGCGAGCTTGCTACGACCGGGTCCTTCGAGAAGGAGTCCTGGGAGTGGGAGTAAGCCGCTTCGATGTGTTCCTCGTGAACCTCGACCCGACCGTCGGCAGTGAGATCCGCAAGTCCCGCCCGTGCGTCGTCGTTTCGCCGGACGAGATGAACCGCTACGTGCGCACGGTCGTCGTGGCGCCGCTGACGACCTCGGGACGCCCGTACCCTTCCCGCGTGCAGACGCACTTCGCCGGCAAAAACGGCCAGGTCGTCATCGATCAGCTCCGCACGGTCGACAAGGCCCGTCTGGCCAAGCGCCTGGGTGCGCTCGACCCTCGGGAAGCCGCCACGGTACTCGAGGTCCTTCGAGACTTCTTCGCGGCCTAGCCGGCGGGCGAGCGCTTCGCCGACAAGTACCGGGTGCCGCTCCGCCGCACCCGTCGTCGACCCGCCTGCGGCGGTCAGTCCTCGTGCCGCTCCTTCTTGGGCTTGCGCCCCATGAGCGCCGCGACGCACTCCTGGGGCGTGCGCTGGCCCTCGAGCACCTGGTACACGTTTTCGGTGACCGGCATCTCGATGCCGAGCCGGCCTGCCAGGTCGTGCAGGGCGTAGGCCGTCGGGATGCCTTCGACGACCTGCCCCACCTGCCGCTCGACCTCCGCCGGCGAGGCGCCTTTGGCCAGCAGCTCGCCGGCCCTGCGGTTGCGGCTGTGCCGGGAGGTGCAGGTGGCGATGAGGTCGCCGATGCCGGCGAGGCCGGTGACCGTGGCGATATGCGCCCCCTGGATGGCCCCGAGCCGCGTGATCTCGGCGATGCTGCGCGTGATGAGGCTGGCCCGCGAGTTGTCGCCATAGCCGAGACCGTCGGACATGCCGACGGCCACGGCGATGGGGTTCTTGACGGCGCCGCAGAACTCGACGCCGACGACGTCGTCGTTGGTGTACACGCGGAAGGTGTCGCTGGTGATCGCCGCCTGCAGGGCGACCGCCATGGCCTCGTCGGCGGCGGCGATCACCGTCGCCGAGGGCATGTCTTTGCTCACTTCCTCGGCGTGGTTCGGCCCGGAGAGCGCGGCCGCCGGCGAGCCGGTCTCCTCCTCGATGACCTGCGTGGGGCGCTTGAGGGTCCCCAGTTCGTAGCCCTTGGCCAGCGAGAGCTGAAGCGCGCCTGCGGCGCGCCCGGGCGCCGCCCAGCGCGCGACCTCGCGCACGGCTTGCGTCGGCACGGCGTACACCACGAGCTCCGCGGCGGAGATGTCGGCGTCGCCCATGGCGACGAAACGGATCTCCGCCGGCAGCGCGACGCCCGGCAGAAAGTGCGGGTTCTCGTGCGTGGCCGTGAGCTGCGCGGCCTCCGCGGCGGTGAGCGTGAGGACCTGCACGCGGTGGCCGCGCTTCGCCAGCAGCCGCGCGAAGCCGCTGCCCCAGCTCCCCGACCCGACCACTGTGACTTCGAGGTTCACGACCCTCTCCCGCCGGCCAGCGCCGAGTGGTCGCGCGACCACGGGAGCTTCACGCGGTTCTCGGTCCCCTGGAACAACCGTTTGATGTTGCCGCGGTGCGCCCAGAAGATGCCGACCGTGACCAGCAGCGCGGCGATCAGGTAGGGCAGCGGGTCGCCGAGCGCAATCACGAACACCGGCACCAGGAGCGTGGCGACCAGAGACGCGAGGCTCACGTAGCGCGTGATGAGGATGAGCGACACCCACACCAGGGCGATGACGCCGCCGGCCAGCGGCACGAGAGCGATCACGACGCCGGCGCCGGTGGCGACGCCCTTGCCGCCGGAGCCCTTGAGGAACACCGAGTACATGTGGCCCACCACGGGGGCGGCGGCGATGAAGATCACCAGCCACGGGTCGGTCTCGCGCAAGAAGTAGGCGGCGATGAACGCCGGGATGTAGCCCTTGAGCATGTCGCAGACGAGCACCGCCGCGCCGGCCTTCTTGCCCAGCACCCGAAAGACGTTGGTGGTGCCGACGTTGCCGGAGCCGTGCTCGCGCACATCGACATGGTAGAAGAGCTTGCCGACCACCACGCCGAACGGGATCGACCCCACGAGGTACGCCAGCAGAAGCGCGGCCACGAAGGCCGCGATCTGCAGGGCGCTCATTTCTTGCCCTTGAAGTCGATCACCAGCGGCACCCCGTCGAGCGCGAAGCGCGCGCGCAGGCGGTTCTCGACGAAGAACCCGAAGTCGCGCGTCACCAGCGTCCGGTCGTTCACCTCGATCGCGAACCGTGGAGGGGACGTGCCGAACTGCGCGATGTAGTACATCTTCAGGCGCTTGCCGCGCTTCTGGGGCAGCGGCCGGTCGGCGGCCAGCGTCGCCAGAGCGCGGTTCAGTTCACCGGTCGAGATATGGGCGGCGTAGCGTGCCTCCAGCGAAGCGACCTCGATGAGCAGTTGCCGCACGCCGCGGCGCGTCACGGCGGAGACGGGGATGACGAGCGGCCTCTGGCGCAGCTTGCGCCGCGCGATGGCGGCGATCTCCTCGAGGTCGGCCTCGGCGATATCGGTCTTGTTGACGACGATCACCGTGGCGCAGTGGTTGCGCGCCGCCTCGGTGCAGATCGAGAGGTCGAGCTCGCCGAAGCGCAGGGTGGCATCGACGACGATCACCGCGACATGGGCGCGGTCCAGACTCTGCACGCTGCGCAGGTACGAGTAGTACTCCACGCCGCTCACCTTGGCCGCCTTGCGCATGCCGGCCGTGTCGATGAAGCGGAAGGCGCCTTCCTGCGTGGTCACGGCCGTGTCGATGGCGTCGCGCGTGGTGCCGGCGATCTCGCTGACGATGGTGCGCGGCTCGCCGACGATGGCGTTGAACAGCGACGACTTGCCGGCGTTGGGACGGCCGACGATGGCCACGGGGATCTCGGCGGGCGCGGCGGAAAGCCCGGCTTCGCCGGGCCGCTCCGCGCCGCTCTCCTCGACCAGCCGGTCGAGCAGCTCGGCGGTGCCGAGGCCGTGCGTCGAGCTGACCATCAGCGGCTCGCCGAAGCCCAGCTGGTACAACTCCTGGGCGGCGCTCACGGCGCCCGGGTCGTCGATCTTGTTGGCGGCGAGCACCACGGGGACGCGCCGACGGCGCAGCACCTCGGCGATCTCGAAATCGTCGGCCAGCGGGCCGGCGCGGCCGTCGACCACAAAGAGCACCACGTCGGCCGCGGCGATGGCCAGCTCGATCTGCTCGCGGATGTGCCCGGCGTAGGGCGACTCCTCGGCGGTGTCGTAGCCGCCGGTGTCGACCATGCGCATCAGACGGCCTTCCCAGTCGACCTCGACGTCCTTGCGGTCGCGGGTCACGCCCGGCGTCTCGTGGACCACCGCCTGACGCGTGCCGCTGAGGCGGTTCACGAGGGTGGACTTGCCGGCGTTCGGCGAGCCGACGACGACGACGGTGGGAGGCGTCTTCATCGGCACAGTGTAGCAAATGCCTGACGCAGAGAGTCGGCGAGGGCCAGGCGGCCGCCGCAGGCGGCCGCCAGCTCGTCCTCGCCGACGTCGTCCAGCGTGCGTCCCAGCGCGGCCGGCAGAAAGACGCGCGGAGCGACGAGCCACTCGCCCTCGGCGAGCGGGTCGTCGCGGAGCGCGTCCAGCACCTCGCGCCCGCCGAGCAGGCCCGTGACGGTCACGTGCTTCCCGAAGAGGCGGTTCTCCACGGGGAAGGCTCGCACCGGCAGGTCGAGCGCCGCGGTGAGCATCTCAGCGGCGCCCGCCACGACGGGCGCGGCCAGAGAGCCGCACAGGATACGCACGGCGCCGGCCCGCGGCCGCTGCGCGGCCGCCCTTCGGCGCCCGACGACCCTCCGGCCCCCGGCCGCCGTGCGCCGCTCGGCGACGAGCGCGGCGGCCTCCTCCGCGAAGAGCGCCGCCATGCCGATGCCGTTCTCGTACTGCTCCGGGGCGTCGCTCGGCGGCGGCGTGCGCCCGCACAGGAGGTGGAGCTCGTCGGCGGCGTGTACGAAGGCGACGCCGCGCTCCTCGCGATAGCGGTGCTGCCACAGCTCGACCGCGGCGAGGACGGCCGCCGCGTCGCCGGGCGTCACGCGGCGCAGGTCGCCCTCGACGGCCAACGACACCGGCACGATCCCAAGGTCGGCCACGCCGGGCAAGGCGGCCGTGCGCTCCACGGTCTCGGCCAGCAGCGCGCCGTCGTTCCAGCCCGGGCAGAAGACGACCTGCAGGTGCAGCTCCAGGCCGGCCGCCGCGAGCCGCTCAAGAGCGGCTCGAGAACCGGCCGCGGCCCGCCCCATCAAACGCACGCGGGCCTCGTCGTCCCAGACGTGCAGCGACACGTACAGCGGCGAGAGGCGCAGCTCCTCGAGGCGCGCGAGGTCGTCCTCGTCGAGGTTTGTGAGGGTCGTGAAGTTGCCGTGCAGAAAGGAGAGCCGATAGTCGTCGTCCTTCACCGAGAGGGCGGGCCGCAGGCCGGCCGGCACCTGGTCGACGAAGCAGAAGCGGCAGTGGTTGCGGCACACGCGCGGCGGCGCGCCCAGGCCGTCGTAGCCCAGCGAGATGCCGTGCCACTCCCCGGCGCGAGGCTCCACGACCAGGTCGAGCGGGAGCCCGTCGCGCAGCGCGGTCAGCCGCAAGGCGCCGTCGGCGGCGGCCATCTCGAGGTCGAGCACGTCCTGCGGAGCGGCCCCGTTGAGACGCGCGATGCAGTCCCCCGGACGCAGCCCGGCGCGCTCCGCGGCATCCTGGACGGCGGCCACCGGGAGGCCCGCGTCCGCCGCCGCGCGCGAGTCGGCCGCGCCGCCCTCCCCCGCCGCGCCGCGGGCTCCCGCCTCAGCCCCCACAGAGCGCCTGCAGGGCGGCGACGGTGGCCGCGATGTCCTCGTCGGGCGTCGAGGCCCCGGCGGTCACACCGATGCGGCGGACGCCGGCGAACCAGGCCGGCTCGAGCTCCGCCGCCGACTCGATGTGATGCGTGCGGCTCTGTATCGCGCAACAGAGCAGCGCCAGCCGCGCGGTGTTGGCGCTGTTGCGGCCGCCGACCACGACGACTACATCGACTTCGGCGGCCAGTTCTCCGGCGGCGCTCTGACGCCTCTCCGTGGCGTCGCAGATGGTGTTGAACACCAGCAGCTCGCGGGCCACCGGCGCCAGGGCATCTGCCACTCCGGCCAGGTGGGCGCGCGTCTGGGTGGTCTGCACGACGACGCCGATGCGTTTGCCGCGCAGCTCCGCAAGCGGCAGGCCGGCGGCGTCCTCGACGACCACGGCCCCCTCTCCGGCGAAGCCCTCGAGGCCGGCCACCTCAGGGTGGTCATGCTCTCCGAGAATGACCACCGCGTAGCCGGCCTCGCGCAGGCCGGCCGCCTTGCGCTGCGCGACGGCCACGAACGGGCAGGTCGCGTCGACCACCTCGAGGCCCCGGGCGCGGGCGCCCTCGACGACCTCGGGCGGCACGCCGTGCGTGCGCACGATCAGGGTCCCCCCCGCCGCCTCCCGGGCATCGTCGATGACCAGGACGCCGCGCTCCTCCAGCCGCCCGACAACGCTCGGGTTGTGGATGATCGGGCCGAGTGACGCCACGGGCCCCTTGGCGGCCTCCAGAGCCTCCTCGGTGATGCGCAGGGCACGCTCCACCCCGTAGCAAAAGCCTGCGTACCTGGCCACGACGATTTCCACGTCGCCGGCGCGCACGAGGCGCAGCTCGGCGCGTCGTTCAGGCTCAGCATCGTAAAGCCGGCGGGGCTCCAGGTCGGTGTCACGCGGCGGACGCAGCTCGTCGCCGGGTGCGCCCGTCACGCCGTCAGAGCCGCGCATAGAGCTCGGCCACAGCGTCGTGCATGCGCCGCGCCGCCTCCTGGTACGCCTTGCTGTTACGCGCCGTCAGGTCGCTGAGGTCGAGAGGCGGCCCCATCCGCGCCCGCAGAGCGGGCAGCCCTGGCCGCCCGCCGGCCATCATGCGCTGCGTGCCGTCCATGGCCAGCGGCACGACCGGCGCGCCGCTGCGCAGGGCGAGCATGCCGACCCCGGGCAGAAAGCCGTGCACGGCGTTGTCGGGCTTGCGGTGGCCCTCGGGGAACATCAGCAGCACCCCGCCCTCGGCGAGGATCTCGAGCGACGTCGTGAGAGCCGCCCTGTCGCCGGCGCCGCGGTCGATGGGAAAGGCGCCGAGCGAGACGATGAGCTTGCGCAGGGCGGCGTTGCCGAAGAGCTCCTTCTTCGCCATGTAGCGCAGCGGCCGGTCGCAGATCATGCCGACGACGACGGGGTCGATGTTGGCCTTGTGGTTGACGATCATGATCGCGGCGCCCTCCCGGGGGAGGTTCCCGGCGCCCTCGACGCGGCAGCGGTACAGGCCCCCGAAGATGGGCACCGCCAGCCAGCGACAGAAGGTGTACAGGCCGCTGTCGCCGTGACCCCTGAGGGGCAGGCCCCAGAGCCTCACGACCCGGCCTGCCCGCGAGCGATGCCGGCGACCGCCGCGACCACCTCATCGAGCGTCATCCCGGAGGTGTCCAGCTCGACAGCGTCGGCGGCCCTGCGCAGCGGCGCGACGGCTCGCGTGGAGTCGCGGCGGTCGCGCTCCAGAAGGGCGGCGAGCACCTCGGCCTCGTCGACCTCGTCGCCTTTGGCGCGCAGCTCCGCGGCGCGGCGCGCCGCCCGCACCTCCGGGCGCGCCGTCAGGTAGACCTTCACGGCCGCTCCGGGGAACACGACGGTGCCGATGTCGCGGCCCTCCATGACGATGTCGGCGCCGCCGGCGAGGCGCCGCTGCTCCTCGACGAGCAGGCTGCGCACGCCGGGCAGCGCGGAGACCCTGGAGGCCGCCGCGCCCATCTCCAGGGTGCGGATCGCGTCGCTCACGTCGCGGCCCCCGGCGAACAGGCGACCGGCGCCGTCGAAGCGCAGCCCGGCGGAGCGGGCGAGCGCCACCACGGCGTCCTCGTCGTCGAGCCCGACGCCCGCCTCGGTCGCCAGCAGGCCCACGGCCCGGTACATCGCGCCCGTGTCGAGGTACACGTAGCCGAGGCGCGCCGCGACGCGGCGCGCCACCGTGCTCTTGCCCGAGCCCACTGGCCCGTCGATGGCCACGACCGTCATTCCACCGCGCTCCCCGTGATGACGTCGTAGCCCAGGCCGGCGAGCAGGTGCGCGCCACGCGCGCTGGCCGCCTCGCCGAGGACGTACACCGTGAGCGTGCCGCCCAGCTCGGCGCTCATGTGGTGCATCGAGAGGTCCTCGATATTGATGCCGGCGTCGCCGAGGGCGACCATGATCTCGCTGAACACGCCCGGCCTGTCGGGGACGCGCACGATCAGGCGGTGCAGCTCCCGCGCCGGCAGGCTGCCGGCCGCGAGCATACGCTCGCGCTGCTCGGCGGCGCGCCCGATGGCGTCGCCGAGGCGTTCGGCGTCATTGGCGGCCAGCGCCTCGAGCACCTCCTGCAGGCCCTCCTGAAAGGTGGCGAGGGCGGCCAGCAGGGCGGCGCGATTGGCGAGAAAGATGTCGGTCCACACGCGGCGGTTGCTGCCGGCGACGCGCGTGAGGTCGCGAAAGCTCGGGCCCGCGGAGAGCAAGGCGTCGCGCGCTCCCGTGTGCAGGCCCGCCTGCGTCATCAGCACGTTGGCGAGCACGTGCGGGAGGTGGCTCACCACGGCCATGAGGCGGTCGTGCTCCTCGGGGTCGACGGCCACCGGCCGGGCGCCGATGGCGCCGAGAAAACCGTACAGGCGCTGGTAGGCGGCGGTGTCCACGTGCGCGCCGGGGGTGACGAAGTAGGTGGCGCCCTCGTAGAGCGAGGCGCGGGCGTTGGCCACGCCGGCCGTCTCGGAGCCGCACAGCGGATGACCGCCCACGCAGCGCCGCTGTTCGTCTGGCGAAAGCGCCCGCATCAGCGGGCCTTTGGTGCTGCCCACGTCGCTGATCACGGCGTGCGCAGGCGCGGCCGCGAGCGCCGCCTTGACGTGCTGGGCGACGAGCCTGACCGGCGTACACACGAACACGAGGTCCGCGCCTGAGGCAGCCTCTTCGAGGCTGTCGCAGGCGCGCGTCAGGGCGCCGCATTCGAGCGCCAGATCGAGCGTCGCCCGCGTCTGGCTGAAGCCGCGGACCACGGCGACCCCGGCGCGTTCGCGCGCCGCCAGCCCCAGCGACCCGCCCATAAGGCCGACGCCGATGAGGGCGACGGTGTTGACGCCGGCGTCGCTCATCGCCTCAGGCGGTGGTCTTGCCGGCCCAGCGCGCGAGGTCGAGCACGCGGCCGGCGTACTCGCCGAACACGGCGGTGGGCAGCGACTGGGGGCCGTCGCAGAGCGCGTGCTCGGGGTTGGGGTGCGTCTCCACGAGCACGCCGTCGGCGCCGGCGGCCACACCCGCCAGCGACAGCGGCAGCACGAGGTCCAGGCGGCCGGCGGAGTGGCTGGGATCGACGACCACCGGCAGGTGGCTGGCGATCTTGATCACCGGCACCGCGCTCACGTCGAACGTGTTGCGCGTGGCCGTCTCGAAGGTGCGGATACCGCGCTCGCAGAGGATCACGTCGCGGTTGCCCTCCTTGACGATGTACTCCGCTGCCATGAGCAGCTCCTCGATGGTCGTCGCGGGGCCGCGCTTGAGGAGCACGGGCTTGGCGACCTTGCCGAGCTCCGCCAGCAAGAGGAAGTTCTGCGTGTTGCGCGCCCCGACCTGAAGCACGTCGGCGTACTCGCAGACCACGTCCAGGTCGCGCGGGTCCATCACCTCGGTGACGATCGGCAGGCCGGTGTCGTCACGGGCGGCGGCGAGCATCCTGAGGCCTTCCTCGCCGAGGCCCTGGAAGGCGTAGGGAGAGCTGCGCGGCTTGAAGGCGCCGCCGCGCAGCATCTTGCCGCCGGCCTCCTTGACGGCGCGCGCGGCGGCCAGCACCTGTTCGGCGGTCTCCACCGAGCAGGGACCGGCGATGATCGCGAAGTGCCCGCCGCCGATCTCGGCGCCGCGCACGTCGATAACGGTGTCGCGCTGCTGGAACTCGCGGCTCACGAGCTTGTAGGGGCGCAGGATGGCGACCACGCGGTCGACGCCCGGCATGGCCTCGAGCGGCAGCTGCGTGATCTCCTCGCGGTCGCCGATGACGCCGATCACCGTCACGCGCTCGCCGGCGGAGATGTGGGCGCTCGCGCCGACCTCCTCGACGCGCGCGACGACGTGGGCGACCTCCTCTTCGGTCGCCGCCTCGCACATGATGACCATCATGCTCAGCTCAGCCTCCCTTCGATCTGGTCCTGTGTACCCACGCCTACTCCGGCAGGTCGAGGCGCAGCTGCCGGGCGCCGTGCAGGTACACGTGGTGCACGTCGGAGCCCGCCGGCAGATACACGTGCAGCAGCACGCGCACGCAGCGTTCCACGGCGCCTTCCACGGCGATCTCCTGGCAGCAGAGCAGCGGGGTGTGCGAAAGGCCGATGCCGCGCGCCGCGACCGCGGGGAAGTCGGCGCGCAGGTCGGGGGTGGCGCTGAGGATCACGCTGACGATGTCGTCGATGTCGACGTCGTTGCGGTCGAGGACCACGCCGAGAAGCTCCGCCGTGCGCTCGGCGATGTCGTCGCTGGTGTCGCGCTCGACCGTCGTCGCGCCGCGCAGCGCATACAGGCGGGGGGTATCGTCAGTCATGAGGCTCCGGTCCGCGGGGGAAGTGCAACACTATACACTCCCCGCGCTTTCGTGCCCGCGTCCGGGCTCGTCCTGCGCCGCAGCCGAGGGCGCCGCAGCCGAGGGCGCCGCAGCCGAGGGCGCCGCCGCCGAGGGCGCCGCCGCCCGGGCCGGCTCCGGCAAGGGCGGCGCCTCCGCGGCGAGCAGGACCGGCGGGCCCTCCACCTCGCCGCCGACGGCCACGGCCACGTCCTCCCCGGCGCGCCGCAGCGCCTCGACCTCGTCGCCGGCCAGCTCGCGATACCCGCCGGGCTCGAGGCCCTTGTCGGCGATGGGGCCGTACCTGCGCCGGTGCAGCTCCTCCACCGGCAGCCCGACGGCCGCGAACATGCGCCTCACCTGGCGTTTGCGGCCCTCGTGGATGGTGATCTCGACGAGGGCCGTCCTGGCGCTCTGCTTCTTGAGGTTGACCTCCGCCGGCGACGTGAGCCCGTCCTCCAGGTCGACGCCCTGCCGCAGGGCGCCCAGAGCGCGCCGGCTCACCTTGCCGCGCACGCGAGCGACGTAGGTCTTGGGCACGCCGTAGCGGGGATGCATCAGCCGATTGGCGAGCACGCCGTCGTTGGTCAGCACGATCAGGCCCGTGGTGTCCACGTCGAGCCGCCCCACGGGGAACAGGATGCGTCCGTTGGGCACCAGGTCCACGATCACGCGCTCGGCGTGAGGGTCGCGGCGCGTGCTCGCGACCCCCCGCGGCTTGTTGACGAGAAAGTAGCGCAGCTCGCGCGCCTCCGTGGGCTCGCCGTCGACGAGCACGACGTCCTCGGCGGCGATCTTCTCGCGGGGGAACGTCACCACCACGTCGTTGACCGTCACGGATCCGTTGCGGACGAGCTCGTCGCACACGCGTCGCGAGCCGAGGCCCGCGCGCGCCAGGTAGACCACCAGGTTCATAGGCTGGCTCACGCCCGCCTCCTCTCGGCGTTGGCGAGCAGGCGGGCGCGGATCTCATCGACCTCGGCCGCCCGCAGGGAGAACTCTTCCAGCGGCGGCAGCTCCCGCAGCGAGCGCAGCCCGAACAGCTTGAGAAAGCGCGCGCCGGTGGCGTACAGGATCGGCGCGCCCGGCGTGTCGGCGCGGCCCTGCTGCTCCACGAGGCCGCGCTGCTCCAGCGCGCTCAGCGCCCACTCCGCGGAGACGCCGCGCACCTCGGCCACCTCCGTGCGCGTGACCGGCTGCAGATAGGCGACCACGGCCAGCGTCTCGAGCAGCGCCGCCGTGAGATCGTCGGGGCGCTCGGCGCCCGTGAGCCGGCGCACGTCCTCAGCGCAGTCGTCGGCGACGGCAAACGTCGCGCCGCCGGCGATCTCGCGCAGCGTGACGCCATGCCGCTCCTCGGTGTACTCGACGCGCAAGGCGGCGAGCGCCTCGTCGACCTCCGCCGCGGAGCAGCCGCAGGCGGCCGCCATCTCGGCGGGCGGCAGCGGCCGCGGCGATATGAACAGGAGCGCCTCGAGGCGCCGGGCGAGTGCGTGCATGAGGTCCAGGGTCCGCGGGTGACCGGGTGCGGTCGATGCTACCGCAGACAGGCGGGCGGCGTCATCCGGCGGCGGCTCATGCCGCCGCGACCGCCGCCGACGCCGGATCACGCCGCCGCGACCGCCGCCGACGCCGGCCGCGCCACCCGGGTCACAACGATGTCGCCGAGGTGCCGCTTCTGGCGGAGCACGGCCTCGCCCTCGGAGTGCAGCTCGAGCAGCGCGAAGAAGGTGACGGCGCGCTCGAGGCGGTCGTCGGGGGCGACCGCGGCGAAGGTGAACTGCCCTGCCTCGCCGAGGATGAGGCGCAGACGCCGCAGCTCCCGCACCAGCGACACGGCGAGATCGGCGAGGTGGCTGGTGTCGGGCACGGGCGGTTCGCGCAGCAGCGGCGCGAGGGCCGCCGGCAGGGCGGACGCCGGCAATGCCCCGGCGGGGGCCGGCCGGCGCAGCAGGGCCGGCGGCACAGGGACGCTGCGATACAACCGCGCGCTGTGCTCGTCCCAGCGCCGCCGCAGGGCGCCGGCGGCGTTCTTGAACTGGCTGTAGCGCGTCAGGCTGTCGAGGAGGCGCTCGGCGGCCTCGTCGGGGTCGAGGTCCTCGAGCTCCGCCTCGACCTCCTCCTCGAGGAGCAGGCGCGATTTCATCTCGAGCAGCGCCGCGACCAGCACCACGAACTGAGAGGTCGCGTCGAGGTCGAGCTCACCGCTGTCGGCGAGCCTGAGGATGTACTCGGCGATGATCCGCGAGACGCGCACCTCCCAGATGTCGATCTCGTCCCTGAGGATCAGGGTGACGAGCAGGTCGAACGGCCCGTCGAACACGTCGAGGTCGAGGTCGAACGCCACGGGGGGTGCGGCGACGGCGGTGGCCTCAGCGGACATCGTCGTCGCCTCCCGCGTGCGCCATCGCTCGCTCAGTCCCCCGGCTGGTTGACGAACGACGGGATCTCAAAGTCGCCGCCGTCGAAGGTGGGCGCCGGACCGAAGCGCGTGACCTTGTCCTCGGGGCGCTCGCGGACCGTCTCCGCCAGATTGCGCGGACGCTCGTCCGCGGGCGCCACGTCGCGCGCCACGCGCGCCGCGTGCTCGCCGAACCCGGTGGCCACGACGGTGATGGTGATCTTGCCCTCGAGGCGCTCATCGACGACCGCCCCGAAGATGATGTTGGCGTCGTCGTCGGCGGCCTCGCTGATGACCCCGGCGGCCTCGTTGACCTCGTAGAGCGTGAGGTCGCTGCCGCCGGTGATGTTGAGCAGCAGGCCGCGCGCCCCGTCGATGGGCGTCTCGAGGAGCGGCGAGTGGATGGCCATATCGGCGGCCGCCTGGGCGCGGTTCTCGCCGCCGGCCACGCCGATGCCGAGGAGCGCCGTGCCGGCGTCCTTGACGATGGCGCGCACGTCGGCGAAGTCGAGGTTGATGAGACCGGGAACCGTGATGAGGTCGGTGATGCCCTGCACGCCCTGGCGCAGGATGTCGTCGGCGTAGCGGAACGCCTCGACGACGCTGGTGTTGCGCTCCACGACCTCGAGGAGGCGGTCGTTGGGGATGCTGATGACGGTGTCGGCGACCGCCTTGAGGGCCTCGATGCCCTCCAGCGCCTGGCGCAGGCGGCGATTGCCCTCGAAGCCGAACGGCTTGGTGACGATGGCGATGGTCACGCCGCCGAGCTCGCGCGCCACCTGAGCCACGACCGGCGCGCCGCCGGTGCCCGTGCCGCCGCCTTCGCCGGCGGTGACGAACACGAGGTCGGCGCCGCGCAGCGCGGCCTTGAGCTGGTCGCGCGACATCTCCATGGCCTCGCGCCCCACGTCGGGGTTCGCTCCGCCGCCGAGGCCGTGCGTGATCTCCTGGCCGATGTGGATCTTGACGTCGGCGTCGCACACGCCGAGCTGCTGCACATCGGTGTTGACGGCGATGAACTCGACGCCCTTGACGCCCGAGTCGACCATGCGGTTGATCGCGTTCGTGCCGGCGCCGCCGACGCCGACCACCTTGATGGTCGTCACGTAAGGCCGTCCTCTGACGACCGCGTCCGGGACGTCGCTCTCGCTGGGCGCGCTACCGCTGTCGGTACGCCGGAAAAGCTCGCTCAGTCCATCCTTCATGCTAGGACGATCTGCCATTCAGCACCTCCCGCGCGAGGGCGCGGTACGATTCGGCCCCTCTGCCCTTGGGATCGTACTTGAGCACCGAGGCCCCGATGACGGGCGCCTCGGCGAATTTGATCGTCTTCCGCACCACCGTGTCGAAGACCAGCGGGCCGAAGTTGTCGCGCAGCACCTCGATGGACTCCCTGCCGTGGCTGGTGCGCGCGTCGAAGAGCGTCGGCAGGATGCCCTGGATCCTGACGGCCGGGTTGAGGTTCTCGCGGATCATCTCGAGGGTCTTCTCGAGCTGCAGCAGGCCGCGTAGCGAGAGGTACTCGCACTGCACCGGCACGATCACGCCCTCGGAGGCCGTGAGCGCGTTGATGGTGAGCAAGCCCAGCGCGGGCGGCGTGTCGATGAGGATGTAGTCGTAGCGCTCGCGCACGGGGTCGAGGGCGCGCTGCAGGGCGCGCTCGCGGCCGATCATCGGGGCGAGCGCCATCTCCGCGCCGGCAAGATCGATGGTGGAGGCCGCCACATCGAACTCGCACTCGTGGATGACGTCCGTGATGGGCGCGCGATGCACGAGCACGTCGTACATGCTCTTGTCGAGCCCCTCGGTGTCGATGCCCTGGCTCATGGTGAGGTTGCCCTGGGGGTCCATGTCGATGGCCAGCACGCGCAGGCCGTGCTCGCGCAGCGCGGCGCCGAGGTTCACCGTGGATGTGGTCTTGGCTACGCCGCCCTTCTGATTTGCGAAGGCGATGACATGCGCCATTGATGCGTCACCCCTGTGTCGACATCGCGTCGGAACGCAGTTCGGGCCGCAGGCAAGAATCCCTGCATCCCCCGTGTGCGACGAGCCCCGCGGATACGCCAGGGCTCGTCGTCGAGATGGTCATGTCGGCAGCCGTCGCGGGAGCGTCGTCAGGCCTTGGGCTCCTGCGGCGGTTCGGGAGCCTCGAGGCCGGCGGCCTCGTCGATGACGAAATCCTCGGGCTCGTCCTCGATGGTCGCGTCGGTCTCGTCGATCACGTCGTCGTCGGCGGCTTCGATGTACTCGTCCTCGTCCTCGTCCTCCACGATGCTGGTGATCGAGGAGATGGAGCGCTTGAGGAAGCGTGCCCTGGTGCGCTTGGCGATCTCGAGCTCCACCCAGTCGTCGCCGATCTTGGTGACCGTGCCGAAGAGGCCGCCGATGGTGACGACCTCGTCGCCCTTCTTGAGCATCGTGACCATCTGCGAGTGAGCCTGGCGCTGACGACGCTGGGGCCGGATGGCCAGAAAGTAGAAGATCCCGAAGAAGACCAGGATCCAGATGATTATTGCCGCGCCTCCGCCCATGCGGCTCAACCTCCTGCGGAATACCGTTCCGCGACGTGATTGGCAAAATCTGCGAAACGCCCGGCGCGAATGGCCGCGCGGGCGTCCTCCGTCAATCTTATCAGAACCCTGAGGTTGTGTTGACTGAGGAGCTGCGCGCCAAGCATCTCCTTCTGCAGCACGAGATGCCGCAGGTAGGCGCGCGTGAACCTGCGGCAGGCGTAGCAGTCGCAGGCCTCGTCGAGGGGCCGCAGGTCGGCGGCGAAGCGCGCGTTGCGCAGATTGAGGCGCCCTTCGGCGGAGAACGCCGTGCCGGTGCGCGCCAGGCGCGTGGGCAGGACGCAGTCGAAGACGTCGACGCCGCGGCGCACCACCTCGAGCATGCCCAGCGGGTCGCCGATGCCCATGAAATAGCGCAGGCGATCGGCCGGCAGAATGCCGTCCATGAGCGCGACCGTGGTCAGCATCTCGTCGCCGCGCTCGCCCACGCTGAGGCCGCCGATGGCGTAGGCGTCGAAGCCGATGCCCATGATCTCGTCGGCCGAGCGGCGTCGCAGCCCTTCGTCCACGCCGCCTTGCACGATGCCCACGAGCAGCTGGTCGTCGCGCCGCTGGGCGGCCTTGCAGGCCGCCGCCCAGCGCGACGTGCGCTCCACGGCGGCCGCGATCTCGGGGCGCGCCAGGGTGCCGGGCGCGCACTGGTCGAAGGCCATGATGATGTCCGCCCCGAGCTGCTCCTGGACGCGCACCGCCAGCGCGGGCGTGAAGACGTGCCGCGAGCCGTCGTACACCGAGGCGAACTCCACGCCGTCGTCGCGCACCACGCGCGTGCCCTCGAGGCTGAACACCTGAAAACCGCCGGAATCGGTGAGGATCGGCCCGTCCCAACCCATGAAGCCGTGCAGACCGCCGTGCGCGGCGACCAGCTCGGCGCCGGGCCGCAGATACAGGTGATACGTGTTGGCGAGGACGATCCGCGCGCCCAGCTCGGCGAGCTCGCGCGGCGCCACCGCCTTGACCGTGCCTTTGGTGCCCACGGGCATGAAGCAGGGCGTCTCGACCGCGCCGTGGGGCGTCGTGAGGCGCGCGACCCGCGCCGCCCCGTCGCGCGCCTCCACCGCGAAGGCGAAGCCCCGCGCCGTCATTGGCGCGCTCACGGCGCCACCCGCGCGTCGCTCACGGCGCCACCCTCGCGCCGCTCACGGCGCCACCCTCGCGCCGCTCACGGCGCCACCCTCGCGCCGCTCACGGCGCCACCCGCGCGTCGCTCACGGCGCCGGTATCGCCCGCCGACGGCGCCACCCTCGCGTCGCCGACGGCACCGGTATCGCGACGCCGACAGTGCCAGCATCGCGCCGCTCACAGCGCCAGCATCGCGTCGCCGAAGCTGTAGAAACGGTAGCGCTCGCGCACCGCATGCGCGTACACGCGCCGCGTCTGCGCCACGCCGCAGAAGGCCATCACCAGCGCCAGCAGGCTGGTACGCGGCAGGTGGAAGTTGGTGACGATGGCATCGACAACGCGGAACTCGCAGCCCGGCGTGATGAACAGGCTCGTCTCGCCGCGGTAGGCGAGCGGGCCGGCGGGCGCAGCCGCCTCCGGCGGGCCGGCGGGCGCAGCCGCTTCGGGCGGGCCGGCGGGCGCAGCCGCTTCGGGCGGGCCGGCGGGCGCAGCCGCCTCCGGCGCAGTGCGCGCGAGGTGCTCGAGAGTGCGCACCGAGGTGGTGCCCACAGCCACGACGCGGCGACCCTGGGCGCGCGCCGCCAGAAGGCGCGCCCACACGGCCGCATCGACCGCGTAGGTCTCGCTGTGGAGGTGGTCCGCGGCCAGCGTCTCCTCCTGCAGTGGCTTGAAGGTGCCCAGACCCACGTGGAGGGTGACGCTCTCGATGGTCACCCCGGCGGCCGCCAGGGCGGCGTCCAGGACCGGCGTGAAGTGCAGGCCGGCGGTCGGCGCCGCGGCAGAGCCCACAAGGCGCGCATACGTCGTCTGATAGCGCTCCGGGTCGTCGAGGGCCTCGTGGATGTACGGCGGCAGCGGCGTCACGCCGGCCTCTTCGAGGAGCTCCAGCACCGACCGTGCGCCCCTGCTGGTCACCAGCCAGCGGCCGTCGCCGTAGGGGCGCACGGCGACCAGCGGCCAGCCCTCCCCGAGCGCCTCACTGGTGAGCGTCTCGCCGGGCCGCGGGCGGCCGCGCAGGAGTACCTCCCACATCTCCGCGGGGTCGCCGGAGCCTGCGGCCGCCGGCCCAGCCGCGCCCGCGCCGGCTGCGCCCGCCATCCCCTCCGCCGCCGGGCGCAGAAACAGCGCCCCGATGCGCCCGCCCGTGGCGCGACGGAAGAAGGCTCGCGCGGGGAACACGCGCGTGTCGTTGCGCACCAGCACGTCGCCGGCGCGCAGCAGCCCGGGCAGCTCCGCGAACACGCGGTCGGCGATCGTGCCCTCGCCGCGCCGGCAGACCAGCAGACGGGAGGCGTCTCGTGGTTCGACGGGGTGCTGCGCGACCAGCTCCGCGGGCAGATCATAGTCGAGATCATCGAGCCGCAAACCCTGAGCGTCATCGACGCCGGGCGCAGCGTGGCGGCTCTTCATCCCGCCCTCTTGCGCAGCGCCCGTTCGTGCCAGGCTTCCCACTTGCTCGCGGCGCAACCGCAGTAGGCCTGTCGGTAGAGATCGAGCCGCCGGCTCTCGGAGTAGCTCTGCCGAAAGGTGTCACGCAGGTCCAGGTAGGCGAAGGTCACACCGTGTTCGGCGGCGGCCGTCCGCCCCGCCGCTTGAATGAGGTCGTGCCGCTGGTACGGGCTGACGCTCAGCGTCGTGCTGAAGCGCGATACGCCCAGACGCGCAGCCGCCGCAGCCGCGGCCCGCAGGCGCAAGCCGAGGCAGGCGGCGCAGCGCTCGTCGGCCGTGCTGGCGCCCAGCCGCGCCGCCCACTCACTCCAGGCGGTCGCCTCAGAGGGCCGCTCCTCGACCACGAGCTCGAGGCCGGCCGCCCGGCTGAAGCGAAGCATGCTCTCGAGGCGGCGCTCCAGTTCGGCGGCGGGCTGGATGTTGGGGTTGCGAAACCACGCGACGGGCTCGACGCCGCGCTCGCGCCAGGCCGGAACGGCTACCGTCGAGCACGGTCCGCAGCAGGCGTGAAGAAGAAGATCGCTCATCGTCCGAGTATAGCGTGGCGCATGGAACGGCTCTCCGCGTGACGAGCCCGGGCGGCGGCGAGCGGCCCCGGCGGCATATCGCGACACGACCATCCCGGTCGCTCAGGCGCCGGTCGGCCACGAATGGGACGCCCGACGGGCGCGCGAGCGGCCGCGGCGGCTGCGGCGGGTACATAGCCGGCGGCGCTCCCGGCGGGCGCGCGAGCGGCCGCGGCGGCTGCGGCGGGTACATAGCCGGCGGCGCCCCCGGCGGGCGCGCGAGCGGCCGCGGCGGCTGCGGCGTCCGCGGCGGCCGCGGCGCGGGGTAGTGCCAAAAAGGAAGACAAGGATTCCTTAACTGTCGGGTCGCGTACGGCCGTTCGCAGGCTCGTTCGCCGGAGGGAAGATAAGGATTCGCCGGAATTCCTTATCTTCCCTCACAGTAGTACCCCGCCGCGGCGGCTCCAGCGGGCGGGCAGCCGGGCGGCCTGCGGCCTGCGTCCGGGCGGCATGTCGTAAATCGCTAAGATAAGGAAAGGGCCATTCCTTATCTTATCGATTCGGACTACCCCGCCTGGCGGTTCCGGCGGCGCGGACGGCGCGGGCGGCGCGGACGGCGCGCTGACCGGGCCGCGCTGACCGGGGCCGCCCTGACCGGGCCGCCCCGACCGGCTGGCCGAGGCCCTGCTCAGCGCTCGTCGAACGGCGGCGTGAGGCCGCAGTGCTGGTAGCCCGAGCGCGTGAGCACCCGCCCGCGCGGCGTGCGCATGAGAAAGCCCTGCATGATGAGGTACGGCTCGTAGACGTCCATCACGGTGTCGGCCTCCTCGCCGAGCGCCACCGCCAGCGTGTCCAGACCCACGGGTCCCCCGTCGAACTTCTGCGCGATGATGCAGAGGATGTCGCGGTCGAGCTTGTCGAGGCCTTCGCCGTCGACCTGGAAGAGCTCGAGAGCAGCCAGGCAGATGGCGTGATCGATGACGCCCTCGTGACGCACCTCGGCGAAGTCGCGCACGCGGCGCAGCAGGCGGTTGGCAACTCGCGGCGTGCCCCGTGAGCGGCCGGCGATCTCGAGGGTGGAAGCGTCGTCGATACGCACTTTGAGGATCCCGGCGGAGCGCCGCACGATCTGCGCCAGCTCCTCGATCTCGTAGTACTCGAGCCGCTGCCAGACGCCGAAACGGTCGCGCAGCGGCGTCGTGAGCAGGCCCGTGCGCGTGGTCGCGCCGATGAGCGTGAACGGCTGCACCTGCATGCGGATGCTGCGCGCCGCCGGCCCCTCGCCGATCATGATGTCGATCTCGTAGTCCTCCATCGCCGGGTAGAGGACCTCCTCGACGGCGGCGTTGAGGCGGTGGATCTCATCGACGAAGAAGACGTCGCCCTCCTGGAGGTTGGTGAGCAGGCCGGCGACGTCGACCTTGCGCTCCAGGGCCGGGCCGGACGTGGTGTGCATGCCGACCCCGAGCTCGGTGGCGATGATACCGGCCAGCGTGGTCTTGCCGAGCCCGGGCGGGCCGGCGATGAGCACGTGGTCGAGGGTGTCGCCGCGGCCCTTGGCGGCCTGCACGAAGATCTCGAGCTGCTCCTTGGCCGCGCGCTGGCCGACGAAGTCGGCGAACCGGCGCGGCCTGATGGTCAGCTCGAGCTCGCGGTCGTCGGCGCGCTCGTTGGGGTCGCCGATGCGGTCGGCGGGCCGCTTCACGTGGCGCCCCTGTCGCGCGTGAGGGCGTACTTGACCAGATCTTCCAGAGGCGCGCCCTCCGGCGCGCCGCGAAGCGCCTCCTCCGCCCCGCGCAGGCTGAGGCCGAGGTTCTGCAGGGCCGACCGCGCGGCGAGGAAGTCGTCGGTCGGAGCGGCGCCGGCGGCCGTGCCGGCTTCGCCGGCCGGGGCCGGCGGCAGCTTGCCGACCTTGTCGCCAAGCTCCACCACGAGCCGCTGCGCGAGCTTCTTGCCGATCCCGGAGATGCTCTCGAACTTCTGCACGTCGTCGCGGGCCACGGCCAGCTCGAGCTCCTCCACCGGATAGCCGGAGAGCACCGCGAGAGCCACTTTGGGCCCCACGCCGCTGACCGCGATGAGCCACTGGAAGAACACGCGCTCCCTGACGCTGCGAAAGCCGAACAACTGCAGCGCGTCCTCGCGCACGTGCAGGTACGTACGCAGGCTGACCTCTTCGCCGAGCCTGCCCGACAGACCGCCGAGGGTGCGCCCCGAGGCCAGGACCTCGATGCCCAGGCCCCCCACCTCGACCACGGCGTGTTCGCCGTCGAGCGACTGCAGCGTACCGCGGATAGAGGCGATCATCGCCGGCCGCCCGGGACGGAGCGCAGCGCCGCGGCCAGCGCGGCGCTGTTGTGATGCGTGTGGGTGATAGCGACGGCCAGGGCGTCGGCGGCGTGGTCGGGCTGCGGAATGCGCGTCAGGCCGAGGATCACCCTGGTCATCTCCTGCACCTGGATCTTGCTGGCGCGTCCGTACCCGGTGACCGCCTGCTTGATCTGCAACGGCGAGTACTCGCGGGGTGCGGTCTCGAGCCCCGCGGCGGCCAGGTAGAGGACGCCCTTGGCCTGGCCCACGGCCAGCGCGGTCCTGACGTTGACGTTGACGAAGAGATCCTCGAGCACGACGATGTCGGGAGAGAAGCGTTTGATGAGCCCCAGCGCCTGCTCGTAGATGCGCCGCAAACGCACGTGAGTGTCGTCTTTCGCGGAGGTGACGATGCAGCCGTAGCCGAGGGACTTGAGACGGTTGCCGTCCTGCTCGATGACGCCCCAGCCGGTGCTCGCCGTGCCGGGGTCGAAGCCGAGGACGATCACGGCCTCCGCCTCACGCTGTGGATGTGCCCCCGGCCGGGCCCCACGGCCGTCGTCACCAGCTAACCGGCCAGGAGCTCGAGGATGTCCTCGGGGATGTCGAAGTTGGCGTACACCTCTTGCACGTCGTCGTTGTCTTCGAGGGCGTCGATGATCTTCATGGTCTTGCGCGCGTCGTTCTCCTCGAGCATGACCGTGTTCTTGGGGATCATCGTGAGCTCGGCCTGGTCGAAGTGGATGCCGGCGGCCGCGAGGGCGTCGCGCACGGCGGCGAGATCGGCCGGCTGGGTGAGGACCTGGAACTCCTCGCCGTCCTGCACGACGTCGTCGGCGCCGGCGTCGATGGCGGCGGCCATGACGTCGTCTTCGCTGTACTTGCCGCCGTCGACGACGATGGAGCCGCGACGCTCGAAGACCCAGGCCACGGCGCCCGGCTGGGCGAGCTGCCCGCCGTGCTTGCTGAAGGTGTTGCGGATGTCGGCGGCGGAACGGTTTTTGTTGTCGGTGAGGACATCGACGATGATGGCCACACCGGCGGGGCCGTAGCCCTCGTAGAGGATGCTCTCGTAGGCGACGCCGTCGGCGCCGCCTCCGCCGCGCTGGATGGCGCGCTCGATGTTGTCCTTGGGCATCGACTCGCTCTTCGCCTTCTCGACGGCGTTGGCCAGCGCGATGTTCATGGTGACGTCGGCGCCGCCTTCACGGGCGGCCACCGTGATGGCGCGGGAGAGCTTGGAGAACAGCTTGCCGCGCCTGGCGTCTGTCTTGCCCTTCTTGTGCTTGATGGTGGCCCACTTGGAGTGCCCGGACACGAGGACACCACCTCCTCTCTCAGCGGTTGGCGGGCGCCGCGACGGCGCGGCCCGCCTCAGCTCTTATGGGCCTCTTCTTTGTCGGCCCTGGCCTGATCGATGATCTTCTGCGACAGGTGCGCCGGGACCTCTTCGTAGCGCAGCACCTCCATGGTGTAGTCGCCGCGCCCGCCGGTCATCGACGTGAGATCGGGCGCGTAGCTGAGCATCTCGGCGAGCGGCACTTCGGCGGCGACCACGGAGGAATGCCCGCGCGGCGTCATGCCCAGCACTCTGCCGCGCCGCGAGTTGAGATCGCCGATGATGTCGCCGACGCTCTCTTCGGGCACCGTGACCTCGACGTGCATGATGGGCTCGAGCAGCGTGGGCTGCGCCTTTTCGGCGGCCGCCTTGAAGCCGATGGAGCCGGCGATCTTGAACGCCATCTCGGAAGAGTCGACGGGGTGATGCGAGCCGTCGTAGAGGATGACGCGCACGTCGACCACCGGGTAGCCGGCGAGGAAGCCTTCGTGGGTGGCCTCGAGGATGCCCTTTTCGACGGCGGGGATGAAGTTGCGCGGAATGACGCCGCCGACGATCTTGTCGACGAACTCGACGCCCTCGCCGCGCGGCATGGGCTGCACCTCGATCCAGGTGTCGCCGAACTGGCCGCGGCCGCCGGTCTGCTTCTTGTGGCGGCCCTGCGACCTGGCGCTGGTCTTGACCGTTTCGCGATACGGCACCCGCGGCGGGTGCAGGTGGACCTCGACGCCGAAGCGGCGCTTAAGGCGTTCGCAGATCACCTCGACGTGCAGCTGGCTCATGCCGGAGACGATGGTCTCGCCGGTCTGCGGGTCGCGATGCTCTTCCATCATCAGGTCTTCTTCGGTGAGGCGGCGCAGCGCCTGGATGACCTTGTCTTCGTCGCCCTTGTTCCTGGCCTCGATGGCGAAGCTCATGAGCGGCGCGGGGAAGTCGATGGCCGGGAAGGTGACGCGCGCGCCCTCGGCGGCCAGGGTGTCGCCGGTGACGACGTCCTTGAGCTTGGCCACCGCGCCGATGTCGCCGGCGCAGAGGCCGTCGACCGGCCTGGTCTCTTTGCCCTGGTTCTTGAGAAGCTGGCCGATGCGCTCCTTGTGGCCGTCGCGCCCGACGACGACGTTGGCGTCGCTCTTGACGGCGCCCTGGAAGACGCGGAAGACGTTGATGCGGCCACTGAACTGGTCGGCCATGGTCTTGAACACGAAGGCGACCGCCGGCTTGGTGACGTCGCAGGCGAGCTCGACCTCGGCGTCGTCGGCGTCGAGGGCGCGCGGCGGGGCGACGGCGTCGGGGGCCGGGGCCAGGGCGAGCAGGTCGAGCAGGCGGTCGACGCCGATGAGGCGCGTGGCCGAGCCGGCGGCGACGGGGAACAACTGGGCTGCGGCGACCGCCCTGGCGAAGGCCGCCTCAAGCTCGGCGGTGGTGATGTCCTCTTCGGCGAAGAACTTCTCGAGGAGCTCGTCGTCGGTCTCGGCGACGGCCTCGACGAGCTTGCCGCGCGCCTCTTCGGCGGCCGCCACGAGGTCGGCCGGGATGTCGCCCGCGGTGACCGTTTCGCCTTCGTAGATGTGCGCCTTCATGCTGAACAGATCGACGACACCCTTGAGCTCGTGCTCGCCGCCGACCGGGATCTCGACGGCCACGACCTGCGCGCCGAAGGCCTCGCGCAGGGCGTCGACGGCGACCGCGAAGTCGGCGCGCTCGCGGTCGAGCATGTTGCAGAAGAGGATGCGCGCGAGGCCGCGGGCGTCGGCGCGCGCCCACAGCCGCTCGGTCTGGACCTCGACGCCGAGGACGCTGTTGACGACCATGAGGGCCGTCTCGACGACGCGCAGTGAAGCGATGGTATCGGCGAGGAAGCTCGAGTCGCCGGGCGTGTCGAAGAGGTTGAAGCTGAGCCCCTGGCGCTCGATGTGCGCGAGGCCGGCCGACAGGCTGAGCTGCCGGCGCTTTTCGTCGTCGTCGTAGTCGGAGACGGTCGTGCCGTCGACCACGTGCCCCAGGCGATTGACCACGCCGGCCTTGTACAGCAGGCCCTCGAACAGCGAAGTCTTGCCGGTGCCGCGATGGCCGACGAGGGCGATGTTTCTGATCTTGCCTGGGTCGTTCATCCGGGCTCTCCTCGTGTGTCGTCTCGCCGGCTCCCCGCGCGCGTGCACGCGAGGGGCAGGTCGTGGCCTGTCGGAAGGGTGAAGTCTAGCACAGGGCACGGGTCTTCATGCGCCGCGCGAGCCCGCGGGAGGACCCGCCGCGGAAGGCGTGAAGGCGAGGCCGGGGCTGGGGCGCTCGAGATGCCGCTCGGCCGCGGCGCCGCCGGCCAGCTTGAGCGCCTTGAAGCCGTACTTTTCGCGGACGCGGTCGACGGCTTCGCCGAGCGCCACCTCACGCCAGCCCTCGTCGAGGGTGAGCTGAAAGGCGTTGTGCGTGAAGCCGCTGACGCTCACCCCGACGAGGCGCACCCAGCGGGCGCCGATGCCGAGCTCGTCGAGCAGCGCCACGGCCGTCTCGTAGAGAGGCCGCGTGGCGCTGACGGAGCGCGCCAGCGTGCGGCGCCGCCCTACGGTGTGAAAGGTGCTGAAGCGCACCTTGAGCGCGACGGTACGCGCCGCCAGGCCCTGGCGGCGCAGCTCGGCGACGGCGTTGTCGGTGAGCGCGAGCAGGGTGGCGCGCAGCAGCTCGAGGTCGTTGGTGTCGTCGGCGAAGGTGACCTCGCGGCCGACCGACCTGGGCAGCGGCCGCGCGCTGCTCACCGGCGAGAAGCCGCGCCCCAAAGCGAGCTGGCGCAGGCCGTGGGCGCCGCGGCCGAAGGCCGCGGCGAGCAGCGGAAAGGGCACGTCCTGCAGCATGCCGACCGTGGTGAGGCCGAGAGCGGCGAGCCGCTCCTGCGTGACCGGCCCGATGCCGCAGACCGCGCCGACCGGCAGCCCGCGCAGGCGGCCGTGCACATCGGCGTCGGTGAGCTCGCCGATACCAGCCGGCTTGTTGAGGCCGGCGGCCAGCTTGGCCAGCGGCTTGGTGGGCCCGATGCCGATGGAGCAGGTGACGCCGTGGGCGTCGTACACCTGCTGCTGCACGCGCAGGGCGATGGCCCGCGGCGGCCCGAACAGCCGCCGGCTGCCGGTGACGTCCAGATAGGCCTCGTCGATGGAGGCCACCTCAACGAGATCGGTGTACCGCCCGAGCAGCTCGACGAGGTCGCGGTGGACGGCCATGTAGGCCTTCATGTCGACGGGCAGAAACACGCCCCGCGGGCAGAGACGCTCGGCCTGAAAGATGGGCATGGCGCTGTGGACGCCGAAGGCGCGCGCCTCGTACGAGCACGCGGAGACGACGCCGCGGCCGCCGCGCTCGCCGCCGACGATCACCGGGAGGCCGCGCAGCGCGGGGCGCCGCGCCTGCTCGACCGAAGCGAAGAAGGCGTCCATATCGAGGTGCAGGATTGCCCGGTGTGATACGAACATATGTTCGCATTCTACCACCGCGCGGGACGGCTGGTCAATGGTGCGGGGAGGGCGAAGCGGCGCCGCGCGTACGCTACTTGCCGCGGCGCCCCACGTCGACCGTGTACATCCACGACCCCGAGGCGCCGTTGAACGTGCCGCGGACGCAGCCGACGCCCACGTCGCGCCAGCGCCGCCCGAGGATGACCGAACGATGTTGCGCGGACCTCATCCAGGCCCTGAAGACGGCCTGCGGCGTGCCGACGCAGCTCATGCCCCAACCGATCACCTCGGAGATCGCCCAGGAACGACAGCCGCTCGTCGCATAGCCGGCGCGCCGCGCGCGAGCCGCGCAACTCGCGCCGTTCTGCGACAAATGGGAGAAGAAGTGACGGCGCATCATGTCGCGGGAGTGAGCCAGGGCGGCGCGACTGAGGGTGGCGCGCACGTGCAGCGGCGCCAGCCCACGCTCCGCGCGGGCGTGGTCGATGAGTTGCAGCATGGCGGCCTCGTTGTCCGTGCGCTGAGAAGCGGCGGCCGACCCGGCGACCAGCGCCGCGACCGCGAGGACAATGATCAGCGCAGCGCACAGCGCGGCGATCGGCTTGTGCATGTGACTCCTCCTCACGGCTCGCTCAGACCTTTCCGGCAGGTTCGCCATACGCCGCGTCAGCCCTGCACGACGAGGTCCAGGCGGGGGACGTCGCCCCACAGAGTCTCGAGGCGATAGAAAGCCCGCGAGGCGGGCGTGAAGACGTGCACGACCACATCGATGAAGTCGAGCAGGATCCACTCGGCTTCGCGCTCGCCCTCCACGCGCGCCGCGCGCCGTCGCAGGCGGAGCTTGCCCTCGATCTCCTGAGCGATGGCTTTGGTCTGGCGGGGGTTGGCGCCGGTGACGATCACGAAGAAATCGGTCCAGCTGACGGCGTCGCCCATGGCGAGAACGACGATATCGTCGGCTTTCTTGTCGGCGGCGTGGCCGGCGATGTCGCGGGCCAGATCTTCGGCCGCCGTGAGCTCCGCGTGGAGTGCTACGGCTGGTCCTTTGGGTCGGTGTGCTTGAGCTTGGAATCGGCGCCGACGATGACCACGACCGTGTCTGGGGGCACGTCCGCGCCGTCGAGGACGACTCCGCCGCCGAGTATAGCACGGATGTCCTCGGCCAGCGGGAGCGCCCGACTGCCCGCGAGGATCCGCGTCTGGCGGTAGTCGAAGGTGTCGGCGTTGGTCGGCGGCGGGATGTTGACGTCCAGTATGGCCAGGCGCTCCGCGACGGCCTGGCCGGCGCCCAGGCGCCCGCTGCCGTTGCGCACGAGGACCGTGTAACGACTGCGAAACCCCGGCGCCTTGCGCGTGATCGCGGCCATGATGTCGTCGGCCTTGGGGACGAAGGCGAACTGACCTTCGGCCACCCGGGAGTGCGACGGGATGCGGTCCACCACCGCGTCGCCGCCCGTGAGCCCCGTCAGCGCATCGACGAGAGAGCGTGTGTCGGCGCTGCCCGAGGCTCGCGCCGCGGCGGCGGCGGCCGCCTTGGCGCGCACGTCGTCGGGGCGCAGGGCCGCGGCGTCGAGCACCGCGTTCCAGAGCGCCTCCTGCATGCGCCAGGCGTCGTAGCCGCTCGGCCCGCTCGCCGCGAAGAGCGCGGGCACCTCCGCCGCGGATACGATGCTGGGGCCTCTCTCGAAGGCGCGTTGCGTGCCCGCCAGATCGAGCTCCACGGGATCCCGCAGCGAGATCCGGTACTCCCCGGCCGCGGAGAGGTCGCCGAGCGCCGTCAGAGGCAGTGTGTAGTGCGCGTCGATCTCGGCGCCCACGACGCGCTGCAGATCCTGCTTGAGTGTGCCCGTCGCCAGCGCGTCGCCGGCGAACACGTACTCGCCCTGCGGGCCCTCGAGCAGCAGCTCCCTGGGGATGACGTACAACGCGGGGGCGCCGCCGGCGGCGTCCTTGACGACCAGCGCGGCGGCCGCGGGTTCGCCGGATCCCGGCGCCGTCAGGGTGAGGAGCACGAGGTAGCCGGGCTTCGCCTGCTCCTCCGGCTGCTTCAGCCAGCGCGAACCGAGGTGCCAGGCGCCGAGCACGGCGGCGAAGGCCACGACGGCGGCGAGGCCGTACAGCACCCAGGCCTGCCAACGCTCCGCCCTGGTGCGCCGGCGGCGGCGCAGACGGCCGACCCTATAGCCCTTAGTCGCAGGCATGGGTTTCGTTGTACAACGCCAGCGCGTCTGGTACCACCCCGCGCCCGCGGCCGATGAGGTCGAGCAGGCTGATGCGGGCCGCGGCGGCCACGGCCGCGTCGAGCGAGGCGCCCGCCAGGGCGCGCACCTCGTCGAGGCCGGGGAACTCGCGGCCCGGCTCGCAGAAATCGGCCAGATACAGGCACTTCTCGAGCACCGTCATGCCGGGGCCGCCCGTGGTGTGGCGGGCGATCGCCGCGGCGATGTCCGCGTCGAGGCCGGCGGCGGCCAGCTCGGCGGCGGCCACGGGGCCGTGCAGGATGTTCTTGGGACGCCGCTCCTCGAGCGGCCCCACCGGGATGCCGTAGCGCGCCGCGGCGGCCAGCGTCTCCGCGTTCG
>Ga0194044_10000035_pt1 | contig 48212 bp, 53 predicted proteins | sample JunL4417m_MetaG_FD_155460 | JGI IMG/M metagenome (GOLD analysis project Ga0194044, IMG submission 155460) | Anoxic zone freshwater microbial communities from boreal shield lake in IISD Experimental Lakes Area, Ontario, Canada - Jun2016-L442-17m | ecosystem: Environmental > Aquatic > Freshwater...
GTGTCCAGCTCCTCCATGGCGAGCTCGCCGTCGACCAGACCGGCGATGCTCCAGATGGCGGCCAGGCGCGGCCGGCCGGTCTCGTCCGCGCGCAGGTGCACGAAGGCGGGCTTCACGTGCGCGACGACCTCGCGGGCGTAGGCGTCGTCGCCGCCGAACGCCGCGACGATCGCCTCGACGGCCCGGCTCACGCTGTCGGCGCGAAGGGTGGCCATGCCGCCGATGCGGGGGTCTTCGGCGAGCAGCGTGAAGAATTCGCGGATCTCCGCGCCGTGGATCTCGCCGACGACGAGTCGTCCGGGATCCATGCGCCGGGCCTTGGCGAACAGGGAGGAAGCGTCGCTGTCGGCGTCCACGCCGAGTCGCACGCAGAACGAGCGCTCCTTCAGAGCGGGCAGGGAAGGGCCGCGCTCGATGGCCACGAAACGGTCGTCCACAGAGACGAGCTCGAAGAGGGAGTTGAGCAGCGTGGACTTGCCGGTGGCGCGCTCGCCGAAGACCACCAGCGTGCGGCGGTCGCCGATGAGCTGCACCAGCCGTGCTCCCTGACCGCTGGTGAAGGCGCCTCCTTCGAGGAGACCACGGAAGGTCGTGGAGAGGACGCCGGCCTCGCCGGCCTCGCCGGCGTACATCACCGAGGTGTGCGAGAAGAGCGTGGCGCGCCGCGCGACGAAGTGCTCGAGGTAGGCGCTCACCTGCGCCTTGAGCAGGCTGCGCAGGATCTCGAGGTGCTCGCGCGTCGCCTCGCCGAGGTGGGCGCGCTCGAGCCTGCCGATCGCCTCGTCGATCTCCTTGATGAGCGCGACCTGCACGGCGCGCAGGGCGGCGTCGCGGCCCACGGCCGCGACGCCCTGCGGCGCGCCGTCCGCGCCCCTGATCCTCGCGTGGGCTTCCGCCGCCTCGACGTCGTCGTCCGCCGGCATCCCTCTCCTCTCCGCGCGCCGCGTGGGCGGCTGCTCTATCGGCAGGATGAGGGTAGCCGGTCAGCTCCCGCTGCGATACCCTGCCTGCGGGGACCGGCGAGGGCGGGAGTCAGGCGCCGGTCTCCGGGGCGCCCACCACGGCGCGGTCGTCGGGCCGCTCACCGCGGCCGATATGACGTGCGCCTGCGACGGGAGCGGACACAGAGGAGGAGCTGACCGGCTACCCCCCCTCGATGCGAAAGGCTGGTGCGGTGGTGCACGACGCGATGGGACCGTTCGTCCATCCCTACATCCCCAACTCGGTCCCGGAGGTCAAGCGCGAGATGCTCGCCGACATAGGGCTCACCGACGTCGAGGAGATCCTCAAGGAGATCCCCCGCGACCTCCGTCTCGACCGTCTTCTGGACCTGCCCGAGCCACTGACGTCGGAGCTCGATCTCAAGCGGCATGTCGAGGGGATCCTCGCGCGCAACACATCGTGCGCCGAGTATCTGAGCTTCCTTGGCGGGGGCTGCTGGAATCACTTTGTGCCCGCGGTCTGCGACGAGATCGTCGGCCGTGGCGAGCTCCTGACCGCTTACAGCGGCGGCAGCTACTCGGATCTGGGCAAGCACCAGGCGCGTTTCGAGTACAACAGCCTGATGGCCGAGCTGCTCGACTACGAGGTCGTCGTCGAGCCCACGTACGACTGGGGCTCAGCGGCCGGCTTCGCCGCGCGGATGGCCGCGCGGATCAGCGGCCGCCGGGAGGTTCTCGTCCCCGAGAACCTCGGCCGGGAGCGCCTGTCCATCATCCGCGAGCTCTGCGAGCCCGAGTACATGGAGAGGCATCTGCCTGTCCACCTGGTGGCCTGCGACCCGCTGAGCGGGCGGATGCTGCTCGACGACCTGAGGAGGCGTCTGTCCGCGGACACCGCGGCCGTCTACTTCGAGAACCCGGGCTATCTGGGGCAGCTCGAACCGGCGGCCGCCGAGATCTGCGACCTCGCGCGCGCCGCCGGCGCCGTGTCGATCGCCGGGGTCGACCCCATCTCTTTGGGCATCGTCTCGTCCCCGGGCAGCTACGGCGCCGACATCGCCGTCGGCGATCTGCAGCCTCTCGGCATTCACATGAGCTGCGGTACGGGGCTCTCCGGTTTCATGGCGTTTCGCGACGACGACCGCTTCGTCACGGAGTGCCCGTTCGCCATCTACACGATCGTCGAGACCGAGGCGCCGGGCCAGCACACCTTCGGCGAGCTGCTCAGCGGCCGTACATCCTACGGTCAGCGCGAGAAGGCTCCCGACTGGGTCGGTACCCAGACAGGGCTATGGGCCATCTGTGCCGGCGTCTACCTCGCGACGATGGGGCCGCAGGGAATGCGCGAGGTCGGAGACACGATCATCCGACGCGCTCACTATGGGGCCCGCGCGCTCGCGCGCATCCCGGGCGTGACGCTGCCGATGGGCGACGCCTTCTTCAAGGAGCTCCCGGTCTGCTTCGATGACTCCGGTCAGACCGTCAAAGACGTGAACAAGGCTCTTTTCGGGCGCGGCCTGTTCGGCGGTCGCGATCTGTCCGGAGACTACCCGGGGCTCGGGCAGAGCGCGCTCTACTGTTTCACCGAGGTCCACACCCGCGCCGACATCGATCGCTTGATCGCGGCACTGGTCGAGGTGCTGACATGAATCACGCACAAGAGAAGCTCGCGAGGAATGCGCTTCTGCGTCGCGACGGCGGGCTGCTGCGCGACTTTCATGCCATGCGCTGGGACGAGCCTCTGATCATGGAGATGGGGCGCCCCGGCGAGCGCGGCGTCATCCCTCCTCAGGCGACCGATGTGGCGGCGGACGTCGCCCCCGCGGAGGATCTGCTCCCCGCGGCTCTTGTGCGCAGGTCGCCGCCGGCGCTTCCCGAGGTCAGTCAGCCGCAGGTGCTGCGTCACTTCACGCGTCTGTCGCAGATGACGCTGGGCATCGACGTGACCATCGATATCGGCGAAGGCACGTGCACGATGAAGTACAGCCCCAAGGTCAACGAACAGCTCGTGCGGTCGCACAAGGTGTTGGAACTGCATCCCGAGCAGCCGGAGGGCTCACTGCAGGGCATCCTCGAGATCTGCCACCGTATGGCCGGGATGCTCTGCGAGATCTCCGGCATGGACGACTTCTCGTTTCAGCCCGGTGGGGGCTCCGCGGCGGCCTTCGGTTTCGCCGCGATGGCGCGCAAATACTTCCACGAGAGGGGCGAGGACCGGCGCGACGAGGTGATCACCACCATCTTCTCGCATCCCTGCGACAGCGCCTGCCCTGCCACTGCAGGCTACAAGATCATCACGCTGATGCCCGCCGACGACGGCTACCCCGATCTGGAGGCGCTGAGGGCGGCGCTGAGCGAGCGCACCGCGGCCATCATGATCACAAATCCGGAGGATACAGGGATCTTCAACCCCGCGATCCGTGAGTACACGCAGGCCGCCCACGACGCGGGCGCACTGTGCTACTGCGATCAGGCCAACCTGAACGGGCTCCTGGGCGTCAGCCGCGCTCGCGAGGCGGGGTTCGACGCCTGCCACTTCAATCTTCATAAGACGTTCGGTAGCCCTCACGGCTGCAAGGGGCCCGGCGCCGGCGCCCTCGGGGTGACGGCCGCGCTCGCACCTTATCTGCCCGCGCCACACATCGTCGCCGTCGCGGACGGATCCGCGGAGCACGGGATCCGCTACCACCTCGATTCGCGGCGACCTCACGCGATCGGCAAGCTGCGCGCGTTTCTCGGCAACCTGGCCGTGGTCGTGCGCGCCTACGCGTGGACGATGTCCCTCGGCGCCCGCGGCCTCAGAGAGGTCGCCGAAGTGAGCATCATCAACAACAGCTACCTTGAAGCCCAGCTCCGCGAGATCCGCGGCGTCAGCTATCCATACGCCGAAGGCCGGCGGCGCTGGGACCAGATCCGCTACAGCTTCGAAGCCCTCAAAGAGGACACCGGCTTCGGCACCGAGGACATGAAGGCGAGGTTCTGTGACTTCGGTGTGCAGACCTGGTTCACGAGCCATCGCCCCTGGATCGTCCCCGAGCCGTTCACGCCGGAGCCCTGCGAGACCTACTCGAAGGAGGATCTCGACTACTGGGCGGCGGCGCTGAAGCGCTCGGTGGATGACGCCTACGACAGGCCCGAGCTGCTGGCGTCGGCGCCTCACAATCAGGCGTGCGGCCGGATCCGCACGTGGGAGAGGTTCGTGGAGCCCGGGGAGTGGGCGGTCACGTGGCGCGCCTACCGGAGAAAGCACGGCGGCGGCGGACGCGGGGACGAGCCCGACGAGCGCTCGCCACAGGCCGGGCTGCGCGAGTCGCGATGGGTGGTACAGTCCGGGCATGACGACCCCGACTGACACGATCACCGCGCGGCTGTTCGCCGGCCTCGAGACGCAGACCGCCGCACGCCGCACGCAGCAGGCCTTGCCGCTGACCGAGACCCCTACCGTGGGCGCGGTCGTCGCGCGTCTCGGCCTCAAACCCGGCGCCACGGGGATCATCCTCGTCAACGGTGTGCACGCCGGCGCCGACCAGATGCTCGCGCCCGGCGACGAGATCTCGCTGTTCCCGCCCCTCGGGGGAGGGTGACACGGCGGTCACGATGGACCCTCCTGCTATCTTACGCGAGGGGGTGAAACCGCCGCCGCGGCGCCGCTTCGCGGCGGCCATCGTCGGCCTGCTCCTCGGCGCGTCCGTCGTCTGCGTCGGGCTTGTGGCGGCGCGCATGGTCTATTCGCACACCGTGAACTACTGGTTCCTCGTGTGGAACCTGGCGCTCGCCTGGGTACCGTTCGTGTTCGCCGGCGTGGCCTATACCCTCGCCTCGGCGCGCCGCGCGGTGCTCTACGCCCTCATCGTCGTCGCGGCGCTGGTCTGGCTGGTGTTCTTCCCCAACGCCCCGTACATCCTCACCGACTTCCTGCACCTCGGGAGCATGGGCGACATCGTCCCCGGCTGGTACGACGTACTGATGCTGTTCTGGTTCGCCTGGACGGGCCTTCTGCTGGGCGTCGTCTCGCTCTACCTGATGCAGGACATCGTCGCGCGCGCCTTCGGCGGCGCGGCCGGGTGGGCCTTCGTGATCGCCGCCGCCTTCCTCGGCAGCTTCGGCATCTACCTCGGCCGCTTTCTGCGCTGGAACAGCTGGGATCTGCTGCGCCGGCCGATGCCGCTGGCCGGGGAGCTCTACGGCAAGGTCACCGACCCCGCCTCGCAGCCCCGGCTGCTCGGCTTCACGCTGCTGTTCGCTCTGCTCTTCCTGTTCATCTACGCGGCGGTGTACATCTTCGCGAAGCTCGCCAAGCCGGGCGCGGACGCCGGCCGCCGATGAGCTCTGATCGCCGGTGAGCGTCCCGGGGCCGGTGAGCGCCGGCCGCCGGCGGGTTGCCCCGGCGCTGGTGAGCGCCGGCGCCGGGGGGTTGCTCGCGGCTGCCGCGGTGCTACACTCGCCGGCATGACCACAGGTAACATCCCCCGTCTCATCGAGACCCTCAAGGCGCAGGCCGGCGACGAGAAGCGCCTCGCCTGCACCGAGGCTTTCAAGATCGCCCGCGACCTCGACGTGCCCCTGGCCGAAGTCGGCCGCACCTGCGACGAGCTGGGCATCAAGATGATGCAGTGCCAGCTCGGCTGCTTCTAGGTCCACTCCGCCCCACAGGGCCGTCGCACACGTGGTGGCCCGGCCCCTCGAGAGAGCCGCGCGCCTTTCGCGGTAGAGTGGCGTCTGCGCGACACGTGGAGGCGTTCGGAGGAGGGTGGCGCGGTGTCTCAGATACACTCCGCGGGTTCAGAGTCGGCGGTCGATGCGTCCCTTGGGGGACTCAGCGTCGCCGACGTCATGGGCAAGGCCGCGCGGGAGAACTTCCCGGTGGCGTCGTGGTTCCTGCCCCGCGCGACGCGCCGCCATCTTCTGGCGATCTACGGCTTCGCGCGCCTCGCCGACGACCTCGGCGACGAGGCCGCCGGGGACCGCTCGCGGCACCTCGACCGGCTCCAGTCGGAGCTGGAGCAGGCGTTCGCCGGCGCCGCCCGCCATCCCATTCTCGCGGAGCTCTCCGCGACGATCCGCGAATGCCGGCTGCCCGCGGAGCCCTTCCTGGCGCTCATCGCCGCCAACCGCATGGACCAGCGCGTCAAGCGCTACGCCACGTTCGCCGACCTGCGGGCGTACTGCCGCCTGTCCGCGGAGCCGGTGGGGCGCCTGGTCCTCATGGCGACGGGGACGTTCACCCCCGCGAGGGCGGCGTGGTCCGACGACGTGTGCACGGGGCTCCAGCTGGCGGAGCACTGGCAGGACGTCGCGGAGGACGCCGCGCGGGGCCGCATCTACCTGCCCGGGGAGGATCTCGCCCGCTTCGGCGTCGAGGAGGCGCAGATCTTGAGGGGCGCGACCACGCCGGGCTTCGTGCGCCTCATGACCTTCGAGGTCGGACGAGCGCGAGGCCTGCTGGCCGCCGGGGCGCCGCTGGCGGGGTCGCTGCGGGGGCGGCTCAGGCTGGCCATCGCCGGGTTCGCGGGCGGCGGATCGGCCGCTCTGGACGCCATCGCGGCGGCGGGCTACGATGTGGCGCGACACCCGACCCGGCCGAGCAGGCGCCACATCCTCATGCGGTCCCTCGGCATCGTGGCGGAGGCACGCGGACAAAGAGCCGGGGGAGCGACCGGATGAACACCGAGGAAGCGTTCAGGCACTGCGAACTGATCACCCGGGGGCAGGCCAGGAACTTCGCTTACGGCATCCGCCTTCTGTCGAGGCCGAAGCGTCAGGCGCTCTCGGCCGTCTACGCCCTTGCCCGGCGGATCGACGACGTCGGAGACGGCGCGCTCCTTGCGCAGGCCAAGCTCGCGGAGCTGGAACGCATCCGCGCGCAGGTCAGGACGCTGTCCGTACCGACCGGCGGCGGCGCTTCGCGTCCCGACCCGGTGCTGTGCGCTCTGCGCGCGGTCGCCGCGCGCTACCCGCTGCCGCTCGGCGCCTTCGAGGAGCTCATCGACGGCTGCGAGCTGGACTGCACGCGCACGACCATCCAGACTTGCGACGAGCTCGTGCGGTACTGCCGGCTCGTCGCCGGCAGCATCGGCAGGCTGTCGGTTTCGATATTCGGGGTGCGGGACATGGCGGTCGCGGCGCCGCTCGCCGACGCCCTGGGGATCGCCCTGCAGATCACCAACATCCTGCGGGACGTCGTGGAAGACCGCGAGGAGATGGGTCGGGTCTACATCCCCCGCGAGGACATCGTGGGCTTCGGGTGCCGCGACGATCTGACCGGCGACCGCGACAGGCTGGCCCTCCTGGTGTCGTACGAGGCGCGCCGCGCGCGCTCCTGGTACGACCAGGGGCTCACCCTGCTCCCCCTCCTCGACTACCGCAGCCGAGCGTGCGTCGCCACCATGGCGGGCATCTACCGCCGCTTGCTCGAGCGCATAGAGGTCGAGCCCGAGCTGCCGCTCGTGGGCCGCGTCTCGCTCTCCGCATGGGAGAAGACCCGGCTCGCGTCTCGAGCGCTTGTCGGCCTGCCCACGTGATCGCCGGGCGGCAGCCCAGGCGCGGCGATCCGGGGAGTCGCGCATGAGGGCGCCCGACGCCGCGGCGCCCGATGTGGTGGTCGTCGGGGGCGGGCTCGCGGGCATCGCCGCGGCCCTGTCCGCCGCCGCCGCCGGCGCCCGGGTGGTGCTCCTCGAGAAACGGCCCCATCTGGGGGGAGCGGCAGCGTCGGTCCTGCGGCGGGGCCGCTGGCAGGACAACGGCCAGCACGTCTTCTTGCGCTGCTGCACGGCCTATCGCTCGCTGGTCGAACGGATCGGAGGGCAGCAGTGCCTTTACCTGCAGGAACGCCTCGAGATTCCGGTCGTGCGGCCGGGCCTGGCCCCGGCATGGATCCGGCGCGGCTCCTGGCCCGCCCCCCTGCACCTGGCGGCGGCGGTCGCCCGCTACGGGCGCCTGTCCGCCGTTGAGCGGCTGCGCGTGGGCGCGGCCGCGTGGGCCTTGCGCCGCCTCGACGGCGACGACCGCTCGCTGGACGAGAGGACCTTTGCCTCGTGGCTGCGCGAGCAGCGGCAGTCGGACCAGGCCATCGAACGCCTCTGGGACCTCGTCTCTCTCCCCACGCTCAACGTTCGAGCCACCGAGGCCTCGTTGCTCGCGGCGGCTCGCACCTTGCAGATGGGCCTGCTGCACGATGCGGCGGCCGCGGACATAGGCTGGGCGACCGTCCCCTTGTCGCGCCTGCACAACGACCTGGCCGGCCAGGCGCTGGCCGCCGCGGGGGTCGTCGTCCGGCCGCGGAGCGGCGTGGCGGCGGTCGACGGGCGGAGTGGCGGTCCGGTCCGCCTGCTGCTCGAGGACGGCGCCGCACTCGAGGCCGGCGCCGCGATTCTCGCCGTGCCCCACTATCGGCTCGCCGGATTGTTGCCGGCCGCCCCGGAGGAGCTCGCCGACAGCCTGCGCCACCTTGGCGTCTCGCCGATCGTGAACCTGCACCTGTACTACGACCGTCCGGCCATGCCCTTCGCCGTGGCCGCCTGTCTGGGAACGACGGCGCAGTGGGTGTTCGACCGTTCGGCCATGGTGGGGTCGGAGCCGGGCCGGTATCTCGTGGTGTCGCTGTCGGCGGCCGACGACTGCGTGCGCCTCGCGAGCGCGCCGCTGGTGGCCCGGGTCGCGCGCGACCTGCAACGGCTGTTCCCGGCGGCGAGGGAAGCGGAGCTCCTCGAGGCCCATGTCACGCGCAGCCCCCGGGCCACGTTCCGCGCGGCGCCCGGCAGCGACGCTCACCGGGTGGGGAGCCGATCGCCCATCCCCGGGGTCTTCCTCGCCGGGGCGTGGACAGACACGGGTTGGCCCGCCACAATGGAGAGCGCTGTCCGCAGCGGCGGAGCGGCGGCGGAGGCGCTGACGGAATGACACAAGGGCGACGCCCCTGGAGGCGACCATGAACCGGCATGAGGGGCCACCCCCGATCCTCGAACGGCCGCGGGCGCTCGTCGACCCGGCGCGCGACGCTCTGGCGGATCTGGCGAGGTTTGTGGGGCGGCGTGACTAGGCCGTCATCCCCCAGCGGGGGCGAACCGCCCTCCACCGGCGCCACCGGGCCGGCCGCCGCCGAGCTCCGTGACCAGGCGCGCCAGGCCGCCGCCCGCGGCCGCGACGCGCTGCTGGCGCTCCAGGACCCCGCCGGCTGGTGGAAAGGCGATCTCGAGACCAACGTCACCATGGACGCCGAGGACCTGCTCTTCCGGGAATTCATCGGTATCCGCCGCGACGACGAGACCGCGCGCTCGGCCGCCTGGATCCGCTCGAAGCAGCGCGAGGACGGCAGCTGGGCCACTTACTTCGAAGGCCCCCCCGACCTTTCGACGAGCGTCGAGGCGTACGTCGCTCTGCGCCTCGCGGGCGACCCCTCCACGGCAGAGCACATGCTCCGCGCCGCCGCGCTGGTCCGCGGCTCGGGCGGCGTCGAGAAGGCCCGGGTCTTCACCCACATCTGGCTGGCCCTCGTCGGCCTCTGGCCTTGGGACAGGACTCCGGCGATCCCCGCCGAGATCAACCTGCTCCCATCCTGGTTCCCTCTCAACCCGTACGACTTCGCCTCCTGGGCGCGCCCGACCATCGTGGCCCTGTCGATCGTGGCGCACCATCGCCCCGTGCGCGGCGTATCGTTCGGGATCGACGAGCTGCGCACGCAGCGCCCGGTGAAGCCCCCGCTCCGCCTCCGCTCCGCCTCCGGTTGCCTCACCCTCCTCGACGCGACGCTGCGGCGCCTGGAGAAGCTTCCCCTGAAGCCGCTCCGGCGCCTCGCCCTGGACCGCGCGGTCCTGTGGGTGCTCGCGCGCCAGGAGGCCGACGGTTGCTGGGGCGGTATCCAGCCTCCCTGGGTGTACTCCCTCCTGGCCCTGCACCTGGAGGGCTACGCGAACGACCATCCGGTCATGGCGGCCGGCATCCGCGGCCTCGACGGCTTTATGGTCGAGAAGGACGGGATGCGTTGGCTGGAGGCCTGCCAATCCCCGGTGTGGGACACGGCTCTCAGCATCCTGGCGCTGACCGACACGGGGCTCGCCGCCGACCACCCCGCGCTCGTGCGGGCTGGGCGGTGGATCCTGCGGGAAGAGATCACGACCACAGGCGACTGGGCGGTCCGCCGACCGCACCTGCGTCCGGGCGGCTGGGCCTTTGAGTTCGCCAACGACATCTACCCCGACATCGACGACACCGCCATCGTGGCGATGTCCCTGCGCCGCCTGGTCGGGCCGGACAGCGGCGGTACGGCGGCCGGCGCGGGCGCCGAACAGGGGCCGGTCGGCCCTGACCTCGAGCGCGTGCAGGCGGCGGTCCGCAGAGGCGTGGAGTGGGTGGTGGGCATGCGCAGCCGCGACGGTGGCTGGGCGGCTTTCGACGCCGACAACACGCGCAAGCTGTGCACGGCGCTGCCCTTCTGCGACTTCGGGGCGGTCATCGACCCCCCCAGCGCCGACGTGACCGCGCACGTCGTGGAGATGCTCGCCGAGGCCCCCTGCGCGCACCGCGAGGTGATGAACCGGGGGCTGCAATGGCTGCTGCGCGCGCAGGAGGACGACGGCTCCTGGTACGGACGCTGGGGAGCGAACCACGTGTACGGCACGGGCGCCGTCGTGCCCGCGCTCGTGAAAGCGGGCGTGCCGCCGCAGGCGCCCCCGATCGTGAGGGCGCTCGCCTGGCTCGCCGACCACCAGAACGCCGACGGCGGCTGGGGTGAGGATCCGCGCTCGTACCGGGACGCCAGCTGGCGAGGTCGCGGCGAGTCGACGCCGTCGCAGACGGCCTGGGCCTTGCTCGCGTTCGTGGCCGCCGGAGACCGGGGGGAGGCCGCCGCGCGCGGGATCCGCTTCCTGGTCGAGACCCAGCGCGCCGACGGCGCCTGGGACGAGCCCTCCTTCACCGCCACCGGTTTCCCCGGCGACCTGTACATCAACTACCACCTGTACCGCATGGTCTTCCCCCTGATGGCCCTCGGTCGGTGGGTCGGGGGATCGTCGTGAAACCCCGGCGCCGCGGCGCGCCGTCGGCGCCCGCCGAGTCGTCGTCACGGGCAGGGGGCGCGCCGCCGGCGCGAAGGCAGTCCGCGTCCTCGACCTGACCGCGGGAGCCTCTGCGCCCGAGGCGCTCGTGGAGCGCATGCCGGCCTTGCTCAAGGCGCGCGGCCCCCTGGAGGTCCGCGAGCTCCGCACCGGCGTCGGCGAGGCCCTCTTCCCGCCCGCTGCGTGACGGGGCGCCGCGGGGCTGTCTCCGCACCCGTCCGCCCGACTCGCGAAGCGCAGCCGCCGTTCGGGCGCGCCCCGCGCCGGGTATGGAGCCCTCACAAGCGCGGCCGCGCCGCAGGGCGCGCATCCATCGCAGCCGGGAGGTACGCACGATGAAGCCGAACGCCGAGGTGCTGGTCAGCGACCTCATCCAGCCGGGCCTGACCATTCGCGGACCGTACGGCAGCGGGGCGCCGATGGTGCTCCGCGCGCCGTGGGACGGCGCCGAGCTGGCACGGATCCCGACGGCCACGCTCGCGGACATCGACGTGGTCCTCGACCGCGCTCGCGCGGCCGCCGAGGCGTACCGCTGGTTCCCGGCCTGGAAGCGCGCCGCGATCCTGGAGCGCGCCTCGCACCTGATCGTGGACCACGCCGAGCAGATCGCGCGGCTCATCGCGGCCGAGGGTGGCAAGCCGCTCAAGGACGCGCGCGGCGAGGCCGCGCGCGGCGCCTCCACCTTCCGCTGGGCGAGCGAAGAGGCCAAGCGCACCGCCGGCGAGCTCATCGAGATGGACGCCGACCCCAGCGGCGAGAACCGCTTCGGCTGGACGATCCGCGAGCCGCGCGGCGTGATCGCCGCGATCTCGCCGTTCAACTTCCCGCTCAACCTGGTGGCGCACAAGGTGGCGCCGGCGCTGGCCGGCGGCAACGCCGTCGTGCTGAAGCCGGCCTCCAACACCCCGCTCACCGCGCTGCGCCTGGCGGAGCTCCTGGCGGAGGCGGGTCTGCCCGACGGCGTCCTCCAGGTCGTGGTCGGCTCCGGCGCCACGATCGGCGCCAAGCTGGTGATGGACGAGCGCACCAACATGGTCAGTTTCACCGGGAGCCCGCCGGTGGGCCGGCGGATCGCCGGCGACGCGGGCATGAAGATGGTCACGCTCGAGCTGGGCAACAACTCGGCGACCATCGTCGAGAACGACGCCAATCTCGACCTCGCGGTGCAGCGCATCGTGGCCGGCGGGTTCGCCAACTCCGGCCAGATCTGCATCTCGGTGCAGCGCGTCGTGGTGCACGCGGCCGTCTACGACGAGTTCCTCGCCATGCTCGTGCCGCGGGTCGCGGCGCTCAAGGTCGGCGATCCCCTCGACGAGGCCACCGACGTGGCGACGCTGATCAACGACGGCGAGGTCGCGCGCGTGAAGGGCTGGATCGAGGAAGCGCTCGAGCAGGGCGCGACCCTTGCGACCGGCGGCGTCCGCGACGACGGCCGCCTGCTGCCCACCGTCCTCACGGACGTCACCCGCGAGATGAAGGTGTGCGCCAACGAGGTGTTCGGCCCCGTCCTCAGCATCCTCAAGGCGCGCGATCTGTGCGAGGCCATCGCGATCAGCAACGACAGCACGATGGGGCTGCAGGCAGGAGTCTTCACGAACGACTTGAACAAGGCCTTGTACGCCGCCAAGCGCCTCGAGGTCGGCGGCGTGATGATCAACGAGGTGCCCACGTTCCGCGTCGATCATATGCCGTACGGCGGGATCAAGGGTTCCGGCATCGGCCGGGAAGGATTGAAATACGCGATACGGGAGATGACTGAGTTGAAGATGGTCGCCATCCGCGAGATGGATTGGCAGACCGGAGGACCGCCCACCGACGCCTGCCTGCGCGAGCCGCTTGGCCCATGAGGGCCGCGGGGCTCGGACGGGCAGGCGACCGGGAGCGCCGGTGACTAAGCCAGCCCGGTGTGAGACGGTCGGGAGCGACGAGGAAAGGAGGCACGCGACATTGACTGACTTACGAGGTGCGGCGCGCTAGACGCCCCGCATGCGGTCGCGACTGCGCGCCGCACCATAGTCCGGGGCGGCGGGCCACCTGGCCCGCCGCCCCTCTTGCGTACGGCGCCGAGGCCCAGGATCTCAGAGCTGGGCCGAGATGGTGGACGCGTTGGGGACGAAGAGCGGCTGGCCGTACGTGGACCTGCCGTAGGCGCCGATGGCCCGCTGGCCCTCGTAGCTCACGAGCCAGGCGGCCAGCCACTCGGCGCCGGTGGCGGCGACCTGGTCGTGCATGATCTGGTTCAGGAGCAGCACGGAGTACTGATTCATGAGGTCTTCCTTCCTGGTCAGGGTCTTGACGAGCGGCGCGAGGGTGCTCTGGTTCTTCAGCCAGGTGGCGGTGTCGGTGAGCGTGTAGGCGCCTTTCCCGGCGCTGACCTGAAGACAAGGCAGCTGGCCGCCGGCGGCTGTGATGTACCAGGCCCCGGTCGGCGCCGTGGCGGCGGACGTGGTCACGTCGGCTGCGTACCAGAGCTGCAGCTCCTTCTTGTTGGTGCCGGAGGCATCGCCGCGAGACACGAAGGCGACCTTCCCGGCGGCCAACCTGGCGCCGTAGGCGGCGATGCGCTTGAAGGCGTCGGCGGCCGACCTGGCCCTGGCGACCTTGGCCGGGTCGCCCTTGGGTCCGACGATGGTGAAGTAGTTGTAGGCGAACGGGAGGCGCAGGGTGGCGACGCCGTCGGTCAGAAGCTGCTTCTCGTCGGGGGGCGAGCACACGATGATGACGTCGGCGAGCCCGTCGCGGGCCGCCTGGATGGCCTCACCGGAGCCCACGTAGGTGGGGTTCACGGTGATGCCGGGGTGGGCGGTGTTGTAGGCGGGCAGCACGACGTCCTGCATGAGGCCGGAGTCGTGCACGCTGGTCGCGCAGTAGACGACGAGCCTGGCGTTGTTGGGCGCGGACTTCCCGGCGGCGTGGCCGCTGCCGCCGGCGAAGCCGGCCCCGACCAGCGCGGCGACGGCGAGCGCCACGAGGGCGAGCACGAGCAGGCTGCGTCTCACGAGCATCTCAGTCGTACTGCCGAACATCGTACCTCCCTGATGTCGCTTCACGGACCTGCTTCGAGTGCGTCGGAAGCCGGATACCGGTGGCGGGAGGCGCGGGTCGCGCCGGGTCGGACAAGCGAGCCCTCCACAAGCGCACGAAGCTCGCTCGAGCATCTCTTCTGGCCACCATGAGAGACACGGCGGTTTCGCGCTGTCCCCTGCCGGCGCAAGCTCCATAGGCAGGGCGCCTGCCGGCAGGACTCCAGCGCTCGAAGAGAGCCGATACAGTAGCCGAAGCTTCTGGGGCGGGTCAAGCGGCGCCAGGATCCACCCATGCGCCACATCAGATGCCGGGGCGGGGGCACACAGGGTGTTGGATGGCGACGCGCGGCCGGCGCGCACCCCTGAGGGCGCGTCTGCATCTCCTCGCCCAGGCTGCGATGCACAGCTCAAGAGCATGCGCTCCATGCTGGAACACGACGGCACAGGCCAACATGTCCAGACGGCGCGGCCTCAGGTCGGACGCGGCGACCTTGTGCCGCGGGGCGCGCGCGTATAGACTGCGGCGGCTTCTCCGAGTCTCGGATTCCTAAGGGCGTGTGGAGCCTACGGAGCCGAAGCCGGAAGGGTACAGCGGGAAACCGCCGTGTCTCCCAGTGCGGAAAGGAGAGCGCGCCTTGCCGGGCCTTTCCGCGTGCGGATGGGCCCCTTTTCGTGGCCTCCCACGCGGTGTCGGCGTGACGAGGCTCCTTCGGCGCCTCGATTGCGCCTCGCCGCCCGCGGACACGGCTCTCTCCTACCCTCCCTCGGAGCTGCACGTACAGTAACCCCGGGGAGGAGTGGGACCATGATCAGGAAGCTGACCTTGACCGCTGCGGCAGTGGCGGTCCTCATGCTCGCGCTGGCGGCGCCGGCTTTGGCGATGCGAGGCGCCGCCGCCGAGCCCTACGGCTGGAACCTGCAGCTGCGCAACACCGTGACGACCAAGTACGGCGCCGATTTGACCTACAAGGCCTTCGCCGCCTGGGTCGCGAAGGCGGACCGCCAGGTGACCATCACGGACAGCAGCGTTCCCACCGACACGGTGATCTACAAGGGCGTCGCCCTCAAGACCCTGGTCGGCTACTTCGACGACAACGACCCCAGCACGTTTAACGATGAACTGGCCGCGGGCGGCTACAAGGTCGTCGTTCTCGGCATGGACGGGTTCGCCGCGACGTTCGCCAGCGCCGACGTCGCGAGCCTCGGCGACAAGGTCATCGTCGCGAACCTCGCGGGCGGTCAGGCGCTCACCGTTCCCAAGGCCTCGCTCGACAAGAACGGCCTGCCCATCTGGAAGCCAAGCTGGCCGCTCAAGATCGTCAGCCTCGACCCCAGCGTCACCGGCAAGATGAAGCCCGGCGGAATCGTGCGCCTCAGCATCGTGCCGGCCGTGGCGCCGGCCGCCGCCGCCGAGCCCTACGGCTGGGACCTGCAGCTGCGCAACACCGTGACGACCAAGTACGGCGCCGACATGACGTCGTCGCAGTGGGCCGCCTGGGCCGCCAAGGCGAACAGGACGGTGACGATCACCGACAGCACCGTCCCCACGTCCACGGTGACCTACTCGGGCGTTTCCCTCAAGACGATCGTCGGCTACTTCGACGACAAGAACCGCAGCACGTTCAATGCGAAGCTGGCCAAGAAGGGCTACTTCGTCACCATCCTCGGCATGGACGGCTTTTACGAGACGTTCGCGAGTGCCGACATCGCTCAGCTCGGCAAGCAGATGATCGTCGCAAGCCTGGGCAACGGCCAGCCGCTCCCCGTGCCCAAGCCGTTCGTCGACAGCAGCGGAGTGCCGCAGTGGGTGCCGGATTGGCCGCTCAGGGTGGTCAGCAACGTCCCCGCCGTCGCCCCAGACACTCAGACTCGAGGGATCGTGCGCATCGGTATCGTGAAGTCGTCGCCGGCGGGCGCGGCCCCCTTTTGACCAGACCCGCGCGGCGGGCAGGAGAGGCTGGACGCTGACGCTGCAGGGCAAGCGCAAGAAGGTGCTGCCCATCGGTAAGGTTCCGGCGACCGTGGCCTGGTACGGCAACAAGGCCGGCAACATCAATCCGACGCTGCGCTACGTCTACAAGGGTCAGACACTCTACAAGCTGGTCGGGTTGGTGGACGACAAGGATCCCAGCTCGTTCAACGTTGCGCTGGCCAAGAAGGGGTACCGGATCCAGTTCTTCTGCCGCGACGGCTACAAGCCCAAGCTGCCGAGCAAGTGGATCATCGGCAAGAAGCGGTGGATCGTCGCCAAGATCAAGGACGGCAAGCTGCTGGAGGGCGAGGAAGCGCCGTTCCGCTTGGTCGGCGGCCCTCCGATCACGCAGCCGTTCAACAACAAGCTGTCGGCCCGCGGAGTAACCAGGATTCGGCTCATCTTCTGAGCCGTCCAAGGCCTGGCGCGCGCGTGGCGGGGGTTTCTCGCCCATTCTCCCCGCTGCGCCGCCGCCGGGACCGGAATGCGGCGGCCGGCTCGGGCCGGCCGCCGCAGACACTCACACGAGGGAGCATCCATGAACGTGCGAAGGATCTGGATTGGAGCCGTGGTCGTCGTGCTCGTGGCGCTGGGCGCCGTCGTGCTGGCCGGGTCCGTCGTACCCGGCGGCACGCCGCAGGCGGCTGCCGCCGACCCGGTCGTGCTGACCATCGTCGGCAACGGTGCCACGAAGACGTTCACCATGGCCGAGCTCCAGGCACTGCCCGCCTACTCCGGCTATTCCGGCATCATCAACAGCGCCGGCACCGTCACGCCGCCGGTCGCCGTCAAAGGCGTGAAGCTCACCGCTCTCCTCGAGGAGGTCGGGGGCGTCCCCGAGTTCCAGTCGACGGACATCACGGCCAGCGACGACTACGGGATGACGCTCACCTACGACGAGGTCGTCAACGGCAACATCCCCATGTACAACGCCACCACCAAGCAGGAGGAAGTCGCCAAGGCCCCGGTGTCGGTCGTCCTCCTCTACGAAGAGCACGGCGCGGCGATCGCGCCCGGCCCGACCGGCGACGGGCCGCTGCGTCTCGCCGTCTGTCAGCCTACCGATGAGAACCAGGTGGCGGCCGGGCACCTCTTCGTCAAGTGGGTGGATCGCGTCAGCCTGCGCAACGCCGTCGTCCCGTGGACCGTCAAGATGTACGGCCTCAAGGACAAGAAGGGCAAGCGCCAGACCTACACGCTCGACCGCCTCTCGTACGACTCGTGTGCCACGCCCGGATGTCACGGGTCGGCGTGGACCGACACTGCGACGGAGAAGACGTGGTCCGGAGTCCCGCTCTTCCTCTGCATCGGCAAGATCGACGGCGGCAAAGGTCACGGCGGCTATGGCGCCTACAACGAGGCACTGGCGCTCAAGGGCTACCGCATCAAGCTGACGTCCGCCACCGGCGCCACCGCCATCATCGGCTCGCGCACCATCCGCAACCAGGAACAGATCATCCTGGCCAACAAGCTGCAGGGGTCCGAGCTGACGGCGGACTACTACCCCCTGCGGCTGGTCGGTCCCAAGATCGGCGGCAAGAGCTTCGTCGGGCAGATCGTCAAGATCCAGATGCTGCCGAAATGAGGCCGGCGACGACAGCGCGAGGAGGCGGCGCGTGAACCGCATCGCCGCGCTGGCGCTGGCCGGCGTCGTGATGGTCGTGGGCCTGGTCGCGCTTCTAGCAGCGTGCGGAGGTTCGTCGGGCTCACAGGCAACAGACCAGGCCTCCCCGGCCGTCAGCCCCTCCGGGTCGGTCGTCCTCACCCTCGTCGGCGAAGAGGGCGAGAAGCAGTTCACCCTGAACCAGCTCAAGGCTCTGCCGGCGTACACCGGCTACGCCGGCATCAAGAGCAGCACCGGCGTCATCACGCTGCCCGCCGAGTACACCGGCGTGCGCCTCAGCGACCTCACGGACCTGGTCGGCGGCATCACCAGGGCCAACGGTGTCACTCTCGTGGCCAAGGACGGCTACGGCATGACCTTCTCCTACGCTCAGATCGTCGACCACTCGTTCACCGCCTACGATCCGGCGACCGGCGGCGAGCAGACGCCGTCGAAGGACCTCACCGTGATCATCGCCTACGCCCGCGAGGGCAAGCCTCTCGGTGAGGATGAGGGTCCCCTGCGATTGATGGTCGGCACTCCCGCGCCGGGAGGGCAGGTCGTGGACGGGCACTGGTCGGTCAAGTGGGTCGAGCGCATCTCCGTGACCAAGGCTTCGGCTGAGTGGAAGGTCCAGCTCGAGGGCGCTGTACCCGGCAAGCTCGACAAGCCGACCTACGTGAACTGCGCCTCGCCGGGGTGTCACGGCTCCGGCTGGGTCGACGCCGCCGGCAAGCGCTGGGAGGGCATCCCGCTGTATCTCGTGGCCGGGATGATCGACGACAAGAAACGCCACGGTGCCGGAGCCTACGACGCGGCGCTCGCTCGCAAGGGCTACGACATCGTCATCGAGACCGCGACCGGCGAGGTCGTGACCATCGACTCGCGCGACATCGCCGGCAAGCAGGACGTCGTCCTCGCGGGCAAGCTCGACGGTGGCGAGCTCCCGGAGGAGCTCTTTCCGCTGCGCCTCGCGGGCCCGGGCCTGAGTGAAGCGCAGATGCCGGGCGGCATCGCGCGCATCGTAGTGCGCGTGAAGTAGGCCACGCGATTGTGCTGAGCAGCATCCACACGCGTGCGAGGCCCAGTACGGCCGCGGCCCTGGCCGCGGCCGTACTTCTCGTGGCGCTGGGCCTTGTCATCGTCGGCTGCGGCAGCGACAAGCGCCAGGTCAAGCTCATGTACGCCGGCAGCCTCATCGTGCCGTTCGAGCAGTTGGCGGCGGAGTTCGAGCGCAGTCATCCGGACGTGGACGTGCTCACCGAGAGCCACGGCAGCATCCAGGTGCTGCGCCACGTCACCGAGCTCGGCGACCGCTTCGATCTGGCGGTCAGCGCCGACGAGCAGCTCATCCCGCCGCTCATGTACGACCGCGTGGACCACGAGACTGGAGAGCCGTACGCGTCCTGGTATTGCACCTTCGCCACCAATCGCATGGTGCTGGCGATCTCGCCGAAGAGCCCGCTGGCCGGGGAGCTCGACGCGCGCACGTGGTACCGACGTCTCACGCAGCCGGACGTCCGCTTCGGGCTGGCCGACCCGCGTTTCGACGCCGCCGGCTACCGCGCCCTCATGCTGCTGCAGCTCGCGGAACGCGAGTACGACGACCCGTACCTCTTCGAGGACATGATGATGGGTCGCTTCACGACGCCGGTCACCGTCACGCGCAACGCCGGAGGCGTCGACGTCATCGAGGTCCCCGAGATCCTTGAGACGCAATCGGGCGGCAACCTCGTCCTTCGCGGCGCGAGCATCCAGCTGGTCGCCCTGCTCGAGTCGGGCGATCTGGACTGCGCCTTCGAGTACGAGAGCGTCGCGCGGCAGCACGGCCTGGAGTACGTGCGGCTGCCGTCCTCGATCGATCTCGGTGAGGCCGGCCGTCGCGCCGACTACCGGCGCGTCGAGGTGAAGCTCGACTTCCGCCGTTTCGCCAGCGTGAAGCCCGTGTTCCGCGGCGACGTCATCCGCTATGCGTTCACGATCCCGGCCAACGCGCCGGAGCCGGGGCTGGCCGGCGAGCTCGCCGCCTTCCTGCTGGGTGACGACGGGCGCCGGATCCTCGAAGAGGACCACCAGCCGGTGCTCACGCCGCCAAGGCTCGACAATGCGTCCGCCGCGCCGGAGGAGGTGAGGCGGGCGTGCGGGGGGTCAAGGTGAGCGTCCTCTGGGAATACAGGCACCCGGCTGATCCAGGGCCCCCCGCACGCCCGCCTCGCCGGCCGTGATGCGCGGCCGCCGTCCGTCGCTGTTCTGGGCGGCCTGCGCCGTGGCCGGCGCGATCCTCATCGCGTTCGTCGTGCTGCCGGCGGCGAGCATGATCGTCGGCGCCGGCGCCGGTCTCCTCGGCGAAGCCTTGCGCCAGGACGACATCCGCCGCTCGCTGTGGCTGACGGCCTCGGCGGCGCTGATCGCCACGGCGATCGCCTTCGTCGTCGGCGTCCCGCTGGCGTACCTGCTCGCACGTCGTGATTTTGTCGGCAAGCGCGCCATCGAAGGCATCATCGACCTGCCCATTGTCTTCCCCCACACGGCGGCCGGCATCGCACTGCTCACGGTCTACGGCCGCGAGGGCGTGATAGGCCGGCTTCTGGCGCCGTTCGGCATCAGCTTCACCGAGACGGTCGCGGGCATCGTCCTGGCGATGCTGTTCGTCAGCCTCCCGTTCCTCGTCGACACCGCCCGCGAGACCTTCGCCCTCGTGGACGAGCGCTACGAGCATGTGGCTCGTACCCTGGGCTCGTCGCCGGGGGGCGCCTTTCTTCGCGTCACCTTCCCGCAGGCGTGGCGCGGGGTGCTCTCCGGCGCCGTCCTGATGTGGGGTCGCGGCATCAGCGAGTTCGGCGCCGTCGTGATCCTCGCCTACAACCCCAAAGTGATCTCGGTGCTCACCTTCGAACGGTTCGAGGGCTTCGGGCTGCGCGCGGCGCAGCCGCCCGCCGTGCTCATCGTGATCGTCGCGTTCGTCGTCTTCCTCGTGGCGCGCACGGTGTTGCTGCCGCGGCGCGGGCGCTCGCGCAAGGACGCGGCGTGATCGGTCTGCGCGGGGTGGAGGTCGTCGCCGGCGATTTCTCGGTGGGGCCGCTCGACCTCGACGTGCCCGCCGGTGAGTACGCCGTCCTGCTGGGCCCGAGCGGCGCCGGCAAGACGCTGGTGCTCGAGGCCGTCGCCGGAGTGCGGGCCGTGAGCGGCGGCGCAGTGCTGATCTGCGGCGAGGACGTCACCAGCATGCCGGCCGAGCGTCGCGGCGTGGGCCTCGTGTTCCAGGACGGGCTGCTCTTCCCGCATCTGACGGTGGCGCAGAACATCGCCTACGGTATCGGAGCCGCCTGGTCGCTATGGCCCGGCCGCCGGCGCCGAGCCCTTCGGCCCGAGGTCGCTCGTCTCGCCGCCGAGACTGGCGTCGCCGACCTGCTCGACCGACGTCCCGCGACCCTTTCGGGCGGCGAGCGCCAGCGCGTCGCCCTCGCGCGGGCGCTCGCCGCCGGGCCGCGTGTGCTGCTGCTGGACGAGCCGCTCAGCGCCGTCGACGCCGACGCGCGCGAAGGGCTGCAGGACCTGCTGCGCCGGCTCAACATCGACGAGGGCCTGACAGTGGTGCACGTCACGCACGATCTTGGGGAGGCGTTCGCGGTCGGCGGGCTCTTCGCCGTGCTGGTCGCCGGGCGGCTGCAACAGGTGGGGGCTCCCGGCGATGTGCTGCGCCGCCCCGCGACCGTTGAGGTGGCGCGCTTCACGGGCGCCCGCAACGTGTTCGAGGCGCGGCCGGCGCCGGGCGACTCGAGCTGTCTGGCTCTGGCACTCGGAGGCACGTTACGCATCTCCGGCCCGGCGCCGGCAGGCGTGCATCACGCGGTGGTCCGCGCCGACGCGATCACAGTCGTCCCTGAGGGATGCCCGCGCGTCGGCGAGGGCGATACCTTGCTCACGGGCCGTGTCCGGCGCGTGGTCTGTGCGGGCGCGACCTCGGTGGTCGAGGTCGACGTGCCGCCGCTGTTTCGCGTGGCAGTCGCCGCCCGGGAGCTGGAAGCCCTCGCGATCGAGCAGGGCGGCACCGTCAGCCTGCGCGTTCCCGCCGCGGCGGTTCACGTGGTCTGAGCGCCGCCTGTAGGATGACCCTTCCGGCCGCGCGCCGGAGCGACCAATCGGAGGGCGGCATGATGCCAGTTCGTCAGTCCCATGGTTCGGCCTTTCACCTCAGTCTCGCCTCTGCGGCGGCGGCCTCCCTCGGGCTCGTGGTGCTGCTTCTGACGCTCGCCGGGTGCGGCGCCAGTGACCCTGTCAAGCGCGACGAGCTGATCGTCGCCACCACCACGAGCCTCAAGGACTCGGGGCTCATCGACGACGTCGTGCTCCCGCTGTTCGCGAAGACGGCGCCCGACGTCACCGTCAAGGTGCTGGCCGTCGGGTCCGGTGAGGCCATGGCGATGGGCTCGAGCGGCGAGGCCGACGTGCTCTTCGTCCACTCGCCGGCCGATGAGGCCGCCTTCATGGCGGCGGGCGACGGTACTCTGCGCCTGCCGGTGGCCACGAACCACTTCGTTGTCGTGGGGCCGGGCAGTGACCCCGCCGCTGTCAAGCGGGCGAAGACCGCGGCCGACGCTTTCTCCGGTATCTCCGCGCGTGCGGCGACGTTCGTGACGCGCGGCGACGAGTCGGGCACCAACAAGAAGGAGCTCAAGATCTGGACGGCGGCCGGCGTACAGCCGGCGGGCTCGTGGTACATCAGCACGGGTCAGGGCATGGGCGAGACGCTGCGCATCGCCAGCGAGAAGCAGGCCTATACGCTCACCGATCTGGCGACGTTCCTGTCGCTGCAGGACACGCTCGATCTGGCGCCACTGTTCACCGGGAGCCCGGACCTCGTGAACGTCTACAGCGTCATCATCGTGAACCAGAACAAGTTCCCCACGGTCAACGCCGCCGCCGCCGAGCAGATGGCGCAGGCGCTCGTGAGCGCCGCCGGCCAGAAAGCCATCGGCGCCTACGGCGTGGACAAGTACGGCAAGCAGCTCTTCACGCCGTTTGCCGGCGCTCTGGGCAGCGAGGAGTACGCGACCCCCTGACGGGCCGCGGGCGCCATGGACCTCATCTGGAACGGCGTCGTCGAGGCCCTCCGCCTGCTGTTCGGCGGCGACGGCTCGATCTACGAGATCGCCTGGCGCTCGCTGTGGATCTCGGGTCTGGCGCTGGTCATCGCCGTCGCCATGGGCGTGCCGCTGGGCGCCGCGGTCGCGCTCAACGAGTTCGGCGGCCGGCGCGTGGTGGTGGCCGCCACGAACACCGGCATGGCCGCGCCGCCGGTCGTGGTCGGACTGCTGGTGTCGCTGTTCCTCACCCGCAACGGACCCCTCGGCGACCTGCGCTGGCTGTACACGCCGTGGGCCATGGTGATCGCTCAGGTCGTCATCGCGCTGCCCATCGTGATGGGGCTCTCGCTGGCGGCGCTGCAGCAGATCGACGTGGGCATGCGGCAGCAGATCGCGGCGCTCGGCGCCAGCCGCCTCCAGGGATTCGTCCTGCTTCTGCGCGAGATCAAGGTGGCGCTGCTCGCCGCGGTGATGGCCGCTTTCGGCGGCGTGATCAGCGAGGTCGGCGCGGTGATGATGGTGGGCGGCAACATCGAGGGCCAGACGCAGGTGCTCACCACGGCGATCGTGCAGGAGACGCGCATCGGCCGCTGGTCGGTGGCCATCGCCCTGAGCATCATCCTCATGATCCTCGCCTTCGGCGCCAACTTCGCCATGACGGTCGTGCAGCAGCAGGGGAGGCGGCGGGCGTGAGCGTCTCCGCCTCGGCCGTCCCTGTGCTCGTGGCCCGCGACCTCGAGGTCGTGCGCGCGGGCCGCACCCTGGCGCACGTCGACACCCTCGAGCTGCTTCCCGGCGACGTGCACGTGCTGCTCGGCGCCAACGGCGCCGGCAAGAGCACGCTGCTCAAGGCGCTCAACGGGCTCGAGGAGGCGCGAGGGACGCTGGAGCTCGAGGGCCGCGCGGTCGCGACGGCCGCCGCGCGGCTGGCCCTGCGGCGCCGAACGGCGGCCGTCTTCCAGCGGCCGTATCTCCTGGCCACGAGCGTGCGCCACAACGTCGAGAGCGGCCTGCGGCTGCGCGGCGTCGCCCGCGCCGAGGCGCGCCGCCGCGCCGCCGCGGCGCTCGACCTCCTGGGCATCGCCCATCTGGCCGCGCGCAGGCCGGACAGGCTCTCGGGCGGCGAGGCGCAGCGCGTGAGCATCGCCCGGGCGCTCGCCGTCGACCCCGCCGTCCTCTTTCTCGACGAGCCGCTCGCCGCCCTCGACCCGCCCACGCGTCGCACCCTGGTCACCGAGCTGCTCGACATCTTCGCGGCGCGCGCCATGGCGGTGGTGTGGGTCACGCACGACCGCGACGAGGCGCTCGCCGTGGGCGATTGCGTCAGCTTTCTGGAGCAGGGCCGCATCGTGCAGACGGGGTCGGCGGTCGACCTCTTCGCGCACCCGGCCAGCGCCTCGTTCGCCGACTTCCTCGGGCTCGACGCATACCTCGAGGGCGAGATCGTGAACGCCGCCGACGGCTCCACACGGCTGCGCCTCGCGAGCGGCGTCGAGATCGCCTGTCGCGAGGCCGCCGATGGCCCCGCCGTCGCCTGTCTGCCCCCCGAGGACGTCGTGCTCTTCGCCGGCCCTCCGGCCGAGCACAGCACCAGTTTGCGCAACGTGCTGCCGGGAATGGTGAAGTCAGTCAGCCCGTCGGGGCGCCTGCTCCACGTGGTCGTCGCCGCGGAGTCCACGGAGATCGCCGCATTGGTCACCCGGGCGGCCGCCGAGGAGCTCGGCATCGAGGTCGGCGGGTACGTGGTCGCGGCCTTCAAGGCGTCGGCGGTGCACCCGATCGCACGGCACGAGAGGCGACTCTCGTGAACAGGCGGCAGCGAATGAAGGAGGTCGGCGATGGCGCTCAGTGCGCGCAACCAGTTGCCAGGTACGGTCAAGAGCGTGGTGCTCGGCGCGGTGATGGCCGAGATCGTCCTCGACGTCGCGGGTCACCAGGTGGCGTCGGTGATCACGCGGCGCTCGGCGGAGGCGCTCGACATCAAGGTCGGCGACAGCGTCAAGGCGATCATCAAGTCCACCGAGGTCATGCTCGAGAAATGACGCGCGGCGGCGCGGGCGCTACACTGGAGCCCGCGTGAACGCCATCCCCGACAACACCCAGGGCAGGGTCGACTACCTGCGCCTCTCGATCACCGACCGCTGCAACCTGCGCTGCACGTACTGCATGCCCGCCGAGGGCGTGCCGGCGCGTGCGCACGACGACATCCTCAGCTACGAGGAGCTGGCGGCGTTCGCCCGCGTCGCCGCCGGCTGCGGCATCAGCAAGGTGCGCATCACCGGCGGCGAGCCGCTGGTGCGGCACGGCTGCGCCGACTTCGTCGGCATGCTCGGCCGCACCAGCGGCATCCACGACATCTCGCTGACCACCAACGGCGTGCTGCTGCCCAGGTACGCGGCCGATCTGCGCCGCGCCGGGCTGCGCCGCGTCAACATCAGCCTCGACAGCCTCGACGCGGAGCGCTTCGCGCGGATCAGTCGAGGGGGCCGGCTTGCCGACGCGCTGGCCGGCCTCGACGCGGCCTTCGCGGCGGGGTTCTCGCCGATCAAGGTCAACGCCCTTCTGCTCGACGGCGTGGAGGACGAGCTCGACGCCTTCGTCGCCCTGACGCGCGAGCGCGCGGTACACGTGCGCTTCATCGAGTTCATGCCGCTCGACCGCCGGCTCGGCGGTGACGGCCGCCTCGTGCCGGCCCCCGAGATCCTCCAGCTCCTCAAAGACCGTCACGAGCTGGCGCCGCACGAGGGTCCCTACGGTCACGGCCCCGCGCAGTACTGGCAGGCGCCGGGCGCGCGCGGCACGATCGGCTTCATCGCCGGCGTCTCCGAGCACTTCTGCGCGAGCTGCAACCGCCTGCGCCTTACCGCCGACGGCCGCCTGCGCACCTGCCTGTTCTCGGGCGATGAGGTCGCCATCCGGCCGCTCATCGCCCGCCCCGCGGAGCTGCGCGACGCCATCCGCGCGGCGGTGTCGGGCAAGAGCTTCGACCGCTGCCGCGAACAGCGCGCCAACGAGCGCGCCATGTCCGAGATCGGCGGGTGACGCGGTGAGCGAGCTCAGCCACCTGGACGCGCGCGGGCGCGCCCGCATGGTCGACGTCGGCGGCAAGGACGAGACCGAACGCGTGGCGCGCGCCGAGGCGCGCGTGCGCATGGCACCGGCCACGCTCGCCATGATCCAGGACGAGGCGGCGCCCAAGGGCGACGTGATCGCCGTCGCCCGGCTGGCCGGCATCATGGCGGCCAAGCGCACGCATGAGCTCATCCCGCTGTGTCATCAGCTCAACCTCACCGCGGTGGCCGTCGAGATCGAGGCGGACGGCGAGCTGCCCGGCCTGCGCGTTGTCACCGAGGCGCGGCTGCGCGGGCGCACGGGCGTCGAGATGGAGGCGCTGGTGGCCGCGTCCGTGGCGGCGCTCACCATCTACGACATGTGCAAGGCCGTGGATCGCGGCATGGAGGTGACGGCCGTGCGCCTCCTCGAGAAGAGCGGCGGGCGCAGCGGCGCGTGGCGGCGCGAGGCGGACGCGGAACAGAGTGGAGGCGAGCAGTGAGCCGGCACACCGTGGACGGCCGCATCGTGTCGGTCAACGTGGCCGCCGGGAAGGGCGTGCGCAAGGAACCTGTGGAGTCGATCACCCTGGTCGTCGAGCACGGCGTCGAGGGCGACGCGCACGCCGGTCCGTGGCATCGCCAGGTGAGCCTGTTGGCCAACGAGAGTATCGAGAAGATGAAGGCGGCCTGCCCTACGGTGGAGCCGGGCGCCTTCGGCGAGAACATCACCACCGCAGGCATCGTGGTCTACGAGCTGCCCGTGGGCGCCCGCATGTACGCCGGCGAGTGTCTCCTTGAGGTCACCCAGATCGGCAAGGTGTGTCATGACCGCTGCGCCATCTTCCATCAGGCGGGCGACTGCGTGATGCCGCGCGAGGGCATCTTCGCGCGCGTCATCGAGGGCGGGGAGATCCTGCCCGGGCACGGCATCGTGCTGTTCAAGCCAAGCCTCATCGTGGCCGGGGTGCTCACGGTCAGCGACAAGGGGTCGCGCGGCGAGCGCGACGATACGAGCGGCGACGCCCTCGAGGAGGCGCTGCGCGCCCTGGGCGTCGCCTCCGTGGAGCGCGCCATCGTGGCCGACGAGCGCGACCAGATCGCCGCCGCGCTGCGGCGCTGGGCCGACGAGACGAAGCTCAACCTCATCCTGACCACGGGCGGAACGGGGATGACGACGCGCGACGTGACGCCCGAGGCGACGCTCGAGGTGCTCGAGCGTCAGGCGCCGGGCTTCGCCGAGGCGATGCGCGCCGGGTCGGCCGCCACGACGCCGCACGCGATGATCTCGCGCGCCGTCAGCGGCATGCGCGGCAAGACGCTGATCGTCAATATGCCGGGCAGCCCGCGCGCCTGCCGGGAGCAGTTCAAGATGATCGCCCCGGCCTTGCCGCACGCCGTGGAGAAGCTGCTTGACCTGGGCGGCGACTGCGCCCTGCCCGAGCCGCCGTCCGCGCCCGAGGGCTGACGCCGGCGGAGGGCGCCCAGCAGCATGTCGCCGGCAGCGCCGGCGCCGAGGTAGCGGCAGAGGCTGTCGTCGCGCAGCGCGAGCTGAAGGGCGCGACGGGCGACGGAGTAGACGTCGCGCCCGTCGGCGGCCGCGTCGCGCACCTGTTCCCCGGCGCCGAGGCCCATGCCGACGCTGAGCTGCAGCGGCGCCAGGCCCTCCCGGAGCGCACCGATGCAGAGCGGCGCCTGCGCCGGGTCTGCCAGGGCGCCCTCGACGCGGCCGCCGCCGGCCGCCGCGAACGGTTCGGCGACGGCCGGCGCGAAGAGCTGGTTGAGGCGCTCGAGGGCGGGACGCAGGCGGTCGCCGACATCCGCGTCGCCGGCCCCCGAGACAGCGGTGCGGATCACGGCGATGAGCGTGCTCTCGCGACGTTTGTCGACAGGCATGCCGCCAGCTACGCCGCACGGCGCCGCCCTCCTTCACACGCCTTAATCATCCTGCGGACAGTGGAAATGGCGCCAAGCCCGTTGGTGGGCTACACTATGAGTCGCCGCTCGAAATACAACCGGGGGTATCCGCGTGAACAAGAAGTCCCGCACCCGTCTGCTCATCGCCACCGGCGTGATCGTCGTGGTGTTCGTCATCGGCGTCGTGTTTCTCGTCCAGAAGCAGGGCGCCTACTACCGTCAGGTCGCCGACCTCACCACCGGCCAGTACGACGGCAAGAACGTCAAGGTCGGCGGCAAGGTGATCGCCGGCACGATCGACCGCGATGCCAGTGGCGTGCACTTCACCATCCAGGACCTCACCGGCAAGACCGACACCGTCAAAGTGACGTACAACGGCCAGATGCCCAACACCTTCGAAGACGGCGTCGACGTGGTGATCGTCGGCAAGTACGCCGCCGCCGACGGGGTGGTTTCAGCCGATCAGCTCCAGACCAAGTGCCCGAGCAAGTACAAGGGCTCGGCGTCGCCCGCGGCCCAGACGGGGCAGTAAGGGGCGCGGGTGCTGGAGCTCGGCAAATACTCACTCTGGGCCGCGCTCGCCTTCTCTCTGGCGAGCGTTCTTTTCCTTGCTCTCGGCATGTTCTGGGACCGCAAGGATCTGCTGCGCAACGGCTATTACGCGGTCTACGCGTTCTTCCTCGCGAGCGTCGTCGCCGGCGCGGTGCTGCTGCAGGCTTTCCTCAAGAAGGACTTCGGCTTCGCCTACGTTTCCGAGAACTCCGACTCCAGCCTGTCGACGTTCTACCGCATCGCGGGCTTCTGGGCGGGGCAGCAGGGCTCGTTCCTCCTCTGGCTGCTGCTCATCGCCGTGGTCGCCGTGGTCATCGCCCTCCTCGACCTGAACAAGGTCGAACGGCTCACCGGCGGCGCCGTCATGGTGATGTGCGCCATCGGCGCCGTCTTCGTGGCGCTCATGGTGCTCGATTCGGGGTCCAGCCCGTTCATGGCGGCTGAGCCCGGCATGACGCCCTTCGGCCTCAACCCCCTGCTTCTGCACCCTGGCATGGTCCTGCATCCGCCGGCCCTGTTCATCGGCTACGTGGGCCTCGCCGTGCCGTTCGCCTTCGCTGTGTCCACGCTCCTGCTCGGTCGTGCGGACAAGGCCTGGGTCAGGCTCTCGCAGAAATGGGCGGTCGCCGGCTGGCTGTTCCTCTCGCTGGGCATCGGCCTCGGCGCCTGGTGGGCCTACGTGGTGCTCAGCTTCGGCGGCTACTGGGCGTGGGATCCCGTCGAGAACACGTCGCTGGTCCCGTGGCTCACGGCGACGGCGTTGCTGCACGCCTTCACCCTGTACAAGTCGCGCGGCCTCTTCAAGCATTGGGCGCTCGGCCTCGCCGCGGCCACATTCTGGTTCACGATCCTCGCCACCTGGACGACGCGCACCGGCCTTATTCAGTCCGTACACGCCTTCGAGAAGGATCCGTTGCTGGTCTGGATCCTCTCCAGCTTCCTCGTGGTGACCGCCGCCGTGACCGTGGGGCTCATGGCCTGGCGCTGGCGCCGCTTCGCCAGCCACGACCAGGTGCAGTCGGCCTTGTCTCGCGACTTTCTCTACTACGTCACCAACCTGCTGCTCACGTTGTTCGCCGTCGCCATCGCCTTCGGCACGGTGGTCGTGCCGCTCACCATGAACAAGACCGTGGGTCCGAGCACCTATGACGCCATTGCACAGCCCCTCGGTGTGGTCGTCCTGGCGCTGATCTCCATCTGCCCCCTGTTGTCGTGGCGCAAGACCGAGGGCGCCGAGCTGCGCAAGACACTCATTCTGCCGCTGGTCACGGCCGTGCTGTCGGCGCCGCTGTGGTTGTACCTCGGCTTCCAGTCCAACGTGTGGGGGTTCATCGGCCTCGTGGTCTGCGGCTTCGCCGTGGGCGCCGTCATCCAGTTCGTGTTGCGCTCGGCGCGGCGCGCGGCCGGCCCCGGCAAGAGCCTCTGGGCCGGCATGGGCCGCGCCTTCACCGGCAGCCGCACGCGCACGGCCGCGTACATCGTGCACTTCGGCATGATCCTCGTGGTCGCCGGCCTCATCGGCTCCGGCATCTACAAGCACGAGGAGACGGCGCTGGTCAAGATCAAGGCCGGCGAGACGGCGAGCATCGGCGGCTACACGCTGACCTACAAGAGCATGCGGGGGAGCACCGGTCCGCAGGATTCCACGATCTCGATCGCGACGTTCGACGTGAGTCGCGACGGCGCCTCGATCGGTACGCTGGCGCCGCACACCGACGTGTACCCCATGAGCGGTGCGGCGGTGCGCGCCGTGATCCTCGGACGGCCCTTCGAGGACCTCTTCGTGGTCGCCGACGAACCGTTTGACGGCACGTCCGAGCGCATCGCGCTGCGTATGGTCATCTTCCCGCTCATTCGCTGGGTGTGGATCGGCTCCATCCTGCTGTGCGTGGGCGCCGCCGTCTCGCTCTGGCCCAAGCCGCGCCGTCAGGAGCAGGAGGCGCGCGACGCCGTCCCGGCCGCCGACGCCGACGGCCGCCTGGACGGCGCGTCGGCTTGACGGAGGCTGCCGTGCCGCTCGAGATCGAGGTCGAGGGCCTGCGCAAGACGTTCGGCCGCCGCGAGGTGCTGAAGGGCCTCTCGTTCGGCCTCGAGCGCGGCGGCTTTCTCAGCATCTTCGGCCCCAACGGCGCCGGCAAGACCACCATGCTTCGCGTGCTCGCCACGCTGCTCACGGCCGGCGCCGGCACTGTCCGGGTCGCCGGCCACGACGTGCGCGAGGACCCGATGCCCGTGCGCCGCACCATCGGGTTCATCTCGCACAACCCCATGCTGTACCTCGACCTCACGGCGCTGGAGAACTTACGCTTCTACGCCGACATGTACGGGGTGGACGACCGCGAGGCGCGCATCACGGAGCTCCTCGAGCGCCTCGAGCTCAGCCACCGCCGCCACGACGTCGTGCGCACCTACAGCAAGGGCATGCGCCAGCGCCTCGCCATCGCGCGCGCCATCCTCCACCGGCCGCGCGTGCTGCTGCTGGACGAGCCGCACTCCGGCCTCGACCCGCGCGCCGTCGACATCCTCGACGGCCTGCTCACCGAGGTCCGCGCAGAGCACACCTTCGTGATGGTCACGCACAACATCGCCAAGGGCCTCGAGTGGGGCACCCGCCTGATGATCGTCGAGAACGGCCGCATCGCCTACGAGCACGCGGCCGGCGTCGACCCGGATTCGTTCAGCGCCGTGTACCGCGAGCACGTCCGGGAAGGCGCGGTGCTCTGAGCGTGGGCGCGCGGCAGTTCATGGCCATCCTGCGCAAGGACCTCATCCGCGAGCTGCGCACGCGGGAGATGCTCATCAGCATGATCCTCTTCGTGCTGCTGGCCATGGTGATCTTTCACTACGCCTTCACCGTGAAGGAAGGCGCCGATCTCACGTACTTCACCGGTGGCATGCTCTGGGTCACGTTCATCTTCGCCATGCTGCTGGGGCTCAATCGCTCGTTCGCGCAAGAGAAGGACGAGCGCTGCCTCGACGGCCTGCTGCTGTGCCCGGTCGACCGCGTCACCATCTTCTTCGCGAAGACCGCCGGCAACCTCATCTTCCTGCTGATCATCCAGGTCGTGGCCGTGCCCGTGTTCACGCTGTTCTTCGTGGAACGGAGCTACGTCGGCGACCTGCTCCCGTTCCTCGTCGTCTTGCTGCTCGCCGACGTGGGCATCTGTGCCTTGGGAACGCTGCTCGCGACGATCTCGATGAACACGCGCTCGCGCGACCTGCTGCTGCCGATCATCTTCTTGCCGCTGATCGTGCCGGTGCTCATCGCCGCGACGGGAGCGACCACGCTCATCTTCGCGGAGGGCGCCGGGTTCGGGGGCCTGCTCGCCCGCGTCCTTTTCCTGTTAGGCTTCGACGTCGTCTTCATCGTGGCGGCGTACGGCACCTACGACTTCGCCATAGGAGAGTGAGCGTGAAGCAGTTCGTCAGCGCCCCGGCGCTCTTCGTGGAAGCCGGCATCTGCCTCGTCGCGGGGTTGCTGCTGGCCTTCCTCTACGCGCCCGTCGATGCCTCGTCGATGGGCTTCAGCCAGAAGATCTTCTTCTACCACGCGCCCATCGCCGAGACGGCGCTTGTGGCTTTCGGCATCGCCTTTGTCGCGGCCATCGCCTACCTGCGCACGCAGAACCTGAAATGGGACCGCCTCGGCCTGGTCTGCGTGCGCCTCGGCCTTCTCTTCAGCCTGATGGTGATGATCACCGGCATGATCTGGGGTAAGGCGGCCTGGGGCGTGTGGTGGGCCTGGGAGCCGCGCCTCACCACGTTCCTTCTTGTCTGCTTCCTCTACATCGCCTATCTTGTGCTGCGCTCGGTGGTCGAGGAGGAGCAGCGCCGGGCCACCTATGCGGCGGTGTTCGCCATCATCGCCTTCATCGATGTGCCCATGACGTTCTTCGCCACGCGCTTCCTGCCCGAGGGCCTGCACCCGGTGGTCATCAGCGCCGGCGGGTCCGGGATGGAGGGCAGCATGCTGGTCAGCTTTCTCATCAGCATGCTCGGCATGACCCTGCTGCTGGTCGCGCTCATCCGCCGGGACCTCACCGTCGAGGACCTCAAGGACCGCGTGGCCGATCTCAAGCACACGATCGGAGGCTGACTCCATGAGCATCGAAGAAGGCGCCAAGTTCGTCGCCGCGGCCTATGCCGTCATCCTGGCCGTGCTCGTGCTGTACTACTTCATCAGCGCGCGCCGCGTGAACACCCTCAAGCGCGACGTCCAGCTGCTCGAGCAGGAAGTCCAGCGGCGTCAGCCTGTGGTCGGCGCGGCCGGCGGCGAGTGAGCCGCCGGCGCCACCGGCGTTAAGCGAGGCGCATACTCTTCGGTATGGAGCACGCCTCAGTCATCTTCCTCTGGATCGCCTACCTGCTCTACGCGGGGGCGTTCGCCATTTTCGTGGTCCAGTTCCTCACCAAGAGCCCGGCGCTCACCCGGGTCGGCCTGGTCGTGGCCGCGGCGGGCCTCGCTTTCCAGACCCTGACCATCGTCTTCCGCGGCTTCAGCGCCGGTCACGTGCCGTTCGTCGGCGCCTACGAATCGCTGGTCATGGTCGCCTGGTCCATCGCCCTCGTGTGGCATGTGCTGGAGTCGTTCACCAGGATGCGCGCCGTGGGGCTGTACGTGCTCCCCGTGGTCCTCATCCTGCTCACCGTGGCCTGGGTCGACTACAAGCCGCCGGTGCAGCTCGTGCCGGCGCTCCGCAGTGACATCGTCATCCTGCACGTGATCGTGATGCTCACGGCCATCGGCTGCCTGTACGTGGCTGGCGGCGCGGGCATCATCTACCTCATCGAGGAGGCCTTGCTGCGACGCCGCAAGGCGGGCGGCGTCCTCGGGCGGTTGCCGTCGCTGGGCGCCCTGGAGAAGCTCATGTACCACGCCACGCTCGTGGGGCTGCCGTTTCTCACCGCGGGCATGCTGGCGGGCATCATCCGCGCCGAGACCTACAACGTCCCGAGCTGGTGGGTGGACCCCATGGTCCTGCTGGCGCTTTTCGCCTGGGCGCTGTACGCGCTGCTGCTGTGGGGCCGCATGCGCGCCGACTGGGTCGGCGGCCGCATCGCCTGGCTGGCCATCGCCGGCCTCGTCGTGCTGCTGGTCATCCGCTTCGCCGCCGTACCGTACCTCAGCGGCTTCCACACCTACGGAGGCTGACACGTGCTCGTCGTCGTCACCGGCATCTCGCACAAGACCGCCTCGCTGGAGCTGCGTGAGCGCCTCGCCCTGGACGAGGCGGCCGCCCTGCGTGTGGCTCAGGAGCTTCTGGACGGAGGGGCCGCCTGCGAGGCCCTCGCGCTGAGCACCTGCAACCGCACCGAGCTGTACACCTACGCCGGCGATTCGCCGGCGGCGCGCCAGGCGGCGATAGCGGTCCTGGCGCGCCACGCCGGGGCCGACGTCCGCGAGCTCGAGTCGAGCCTGTACAGCTACTCTGGTGATGGGGCCATCGCGCACCTGTTCCGCGTCACCTCGAGCCTGGATTCGATGGTGATCGGCGAGGCGCAGATCGTCGCCCAGGTGAAGGCCGCCTATCAGCAGGCCTGCGAGGGCGGTTGCACAAGCGTGGTCTTCAACCGCCTCTTTCGGCACGCCCTCGAAGTCGGCAAGCGTGTGCGCACCGAGACGGCCATCGGCGAACGCCCGGTGAGCGTGAGCTCCGCGGCCGTCGAGCTGGCCCTCCAGGTGTTCGGCAAGTTCAAGGACCATACCGTGCTCATCGTGGGCGCCGGCGAGACCAGCGAGCTCACGGCCACGCACCTCAAGGCGCACGGCATCGAGAGCATCCTCGTCACCAACCGCACGTTCGCCGCGGCGCGGGAGCTGGCCCACCGGGTCGGCGGCCGCGCCGTGCCCTTCGAGGATCTCGAAGCGCATGTGGCGGCCGCCGACATCGTCATCAGCTCCACTTCGGCGCCGCACTACGTCATCACGCGTGAGCGCGTCGAGCGCGCCCTCAGGCGCCGCCGTCACCGGCCTATCTTCTTCATCGACATCGCCGTGCCCCGCGACCTCGACCCAGAGATCGACCGCGTGCGCAACGCCTATCTCTACGACATCGACGATCTGCAGCACGTGGTGGAGCAGAACCGCGGCGAGCGCGAGAAGGAGGCGCATCACGCCGAGCGCATCGTCGAGGAGGAGCTGCGCAGCGTGAACGACTGGCTCCGCAGTCTCGAGGTCGTGCCCACGATCGCTACGCTGCGAGAGTCGGTGGAGAAGATCCGCCGCGCCGAGCTCGAGCGTCTCGGCGGCAAGCTCGGCGACCTGAGCGACGAGCAGCGCGCCCAGGTCGACATGCTCACGGCGAGCATCGTCAACAAGATCCTCCACCTGCCGACGGTGAAGATGAAGGAGGTCGCCGGCAGCCAGGAGTGCTATCTCTACGTCGCTGCCGTGCGCACCCTCTTCGACCTCAGCGGCAACGGGGCGGCGCCGCGGAGCGGCGGCGGCGCGGCCGCCGACGACGCGGCGACGGACGCCTCCGGCGCCGAAACCACCGGCACGGCCGACCCACCCGGCGCCACCGTCCATCACCTCCGCGGCGCCGGCACAGACAACGCGTGAGCGGCACGCTGCGCATAGGCTCTCGGGGCAGCAAGCTCGCCCTCATCCAGAGCGCGTGGGTGCGCGACGAGCTCCTGCGGTACCATCCCGACCTGCGCGTCGAGATCGAGGTGATCCAGACCAAGGGCGATAGGCTGCTGGACGCGCCGCTGGCCAAGATCGGCGACAAAGGCCTGTTCACCAAGGAGCTCGAGGCGGCGATGCTGGACGGCCGCACCGACCTCGCTGTGCATTCGGCCAAAGACATGCCGACGGAGGTGCCCGAGGGCCTCGTCATCGCGGCCTTCACGGTGCGCGAGGACGTGCGCGACGTGTTCGTCGGCGGAGCGTCCACGCGGCTGCGCACACTGGATGACCTTCCTCGGGGTGCGACTGTCGGCACCTCCAGCCTGAGGCGCCGCTCGCAGCTTCTGGCGCTGCGCCCCGACCTCGACATCGTCGACATCCGCGGCAACGTGCAGACGCGTCTGCGCAAGCTGGAGGAGCAGGGCATGGCCGGTACGATCCTCGCGGCCGCCGGCCTGGTGCGCCTCGAGCAACCCGAGCTGGCGTCGTTCGCCTTCGCCTTTCGCCAGATGCTGCCTGCCGTCGGTCAGGGCTCTCTGGCTATCGAAGCGCGTGCCGACGACGGACGCGTGGCCGCTCTCGTCGCCCCGCTGATCCACGAGCGCACCACTCTCGAGGTGCGCGCCGAGCGCAGTCTCATGCAGGCGCTGCACGGCGGCTGCCAGGTACCGATCGCGGGCTTCGCGGAAGTCTCACGGGTGCGGGATGAGCTCGGCGTCGAGCGGCTCCTGCTGCGCGCCTTCGTCGGCTCCGTCGATGGCGCGAAGGTCGTGCGCGGGGAGCTCGCGGGCCCGGCGCAGGCGCCTGAGGGACTGGGGATCGCGCTCGCCGAGGACCTGCTGGCCCGCGGCGCCGACGAGATCCTCGCAGAGGTCCGCGGAGCCCTCTGACATGACCCACGTCCGGCCGCTCGCGGGCAAGACCGTGGTCGTCACGCGGCCGCGCGCGCAGGCCGCCTCTCTAGCCGAGCCGCTCGAGCATCTCGGCGCCGAGGTGCTGCTGGCGCCGACCATCCGCATCGTGCCCCGGACGCTCGACGACGAGATCGTGCGCGTCGTCGTCAACGATCTCGCCGAGTACGGGCTCATCATCTTCACCAGCGTCAACGGCGTGGACGTCTTTCTCGGGTATCTCACGGAGCTCGGCCTGCCGCTCGCGGCGCTCGATGACGTTATCGTCGCCGCCGTGGGGCCAAAGACGGCCTCCGCCCTCGAAGAACGCGGCCTTGCCTGCGACGTGGTCGCCGACGACTTCGTCGCCGAAGGCCTTCTGGATACGCTGGAGGAGCGCGCCGTGGCGCCGGCCGGGACCAGGGTGCTCATCCCGTCGGCGCGCGCGGCTCGCCGCGTGATCCCCGACGCGCTCCGCGCGAGCGGCGCTCTGGTGAACGTGCTGCCGGTCTACGACACCGTGCCGGAGGAGCGTCTGCAGGTTCCGGCCGCACGCATCGAGAGCGCTGACTTCATCACGTTCACGTCGAGCTCGACGGCGCAGCGGTTTGTCGGCCTCATGGAAGCGGCCGGCGTGCGTGGCGGACCCGGCGGCGCCGGCCGGCCGCTCGCAGAGCGGCTCTCCGGCGTGGCTCTCTGCTCCATCGGCCCCGTCACCAGCGACACGCTGCGCGCGCTGGGACTGCCCGTCGCCGTGGAGGCCTCCGAGCACACGGCCGCAGGGCTCGTGGCGGCGATCGCCGCCACCGCCTGCGGCCGCGCCTGACTGATTGCCTGGTCCCTCTCCCCACACCGTCGTCCACGCCGGCAACGCTTGACCGCGGCCCGCCGTTGTGTTACATAAGTTATGTGACGATACACGGTACTGTCGAAACACAAGGTCACAGGTGGCCTGTCGGTCGCCGGGCCTCAGAACAGGGAGGCAACCATGAAGCCCGCGGATGCAGGTGACGAGAAGCTCGGGACCGACACGTTGCGTGGTGACGAGCTGGCCGATGACGAGCTGGAAGGCGTGACCGGGGGTTTCCTGGGCCCAAGCGAGGAGTCGGTCGCCAAGAAGGATGCGCCGCCCCAGGAGATCATCTAGGCATGTGATCGGGCAGGCGCGGACCAGACCCGTATCGTGACCAGACCGGCGAATCCGTCTCTGGTGTCCGGCATCCTGAGAAGCGCCTCCGACCTCATCGCGGAGAAGGGGCCGGACGGGGTCACGCTCAGAGAGGTGGCCGCGCGGGTCGGCGTCACGACCACCACGCTCCACTACTACTTCGGAAGCAAGGATGGTCTGATGGCGGCGGTCAGAGCCGCGGCGCTCGAGGCGCTGAGCGCGGCTCTGACCGCCGCCGGCGCCGGCGACGCGCCCGCCGCCGAGCAGCTCCGGGCGGTGGGTCGGGCTTTCGTCGGCTGGACGCACGAGGCGCCGCATCGGTACACGCTGGTCTTCGCGGTCACGTCCGCCGGTGCGGCGGGCACCGTCGAGCACTCCGACGCGCGGCACATTCTGCGCGCGCGCCTCCGGGAGATCCTCGAGTTCGGTCGTCGGCGCGGCGAGTTGACCTTCGACGATGCGGAGCTCCAGGCCTCGCTGGCGCTGTGCTGGCTGGCGGGAGTCGCCGTGGTCGCGTCCGCGCGCTTCCGGCCGACGGAACAGCAGACCGCTGCCGAGGCGTTGCTCGACGGCGCCCTGTCGGCGTTCCTGGCCCCGATCTCGTCCGGCGAAGCAGATGCCCGGCCGGAGGCGCGGCAGGTCGCCGCGGTCGCGGAGATACGTTCGCGAAGGTCGGCAGAGCCGCCCAGGCCGGCGGAGGCCCGCGAGCTCAGCGACGACGAGCTCGAACACCTTGCGGCGGCCGGCCTTCAAGATGGCTCCTTCCCAGACTCCCAGGAGGGCTCATCGTGAGCCCGGACTCGGGCCCATCAGAACGGAGGACTCGATGAGCCGCTTCGCGGTGTTGCGACCCGACTGGCTGCTGCGTGGCTACAGCGATCGCCCCGGGGTGCTCGCCAACTGGCGCACCGGCGAGGCGCGCCCGCTCGCCGCGGCGGGCGCCTACGTGGCCCGCGCCTGTGACGGCCACACCGACTTCAGCTCACCGTTCTTCCTGCCCAAGCACATGGCGACGCTCGACCTCATGCTCGAAGAAGGCCTGGCCGACGAATGCGCCTCCGGCGCCGAACTGGACCCGAGACAGCGTTTTCGGGAGGCGCCGAACCGCTACATCCAGTACACGCAGTGGGCGGTCACCGGGCGCTGCAATCTGCGCTGCCGCCACTGCTACATGGACGGGCCCACGGGTCGCTACGGCGAGCTGTCCAGCGCAGATGCGCTGGCGCTTGTCGATCAGTTCGTGGGCGCCAACGTGCAACGCATCCACCTCACCGGCGGCGAGCCGCTGTTCCGCGCGGACTTCTGGGAGCTGGCCGGCGCCCTGATGGGGCAGCGCATCGCCATCCACCAGATCTCCACGAACGGCGTGCTGCTCGACGACGACGCTCTGCAACGGCTGCGCGACCTCGAGGCCGATCCCATCCTGCACTTCAGCCTCGACGGGGTGGGCACGCACGACGTTATGCGCGGCTGCAGCGGCGCCGAGGCAGCGGCCGTGAGCGCAATCCGGCGCGCCGTCGACGCCGGCTTCAGGGTCTCCGTCACCAGCTGCCTCGACGGCGTGACGAGGGACGGCATGCTGCCCGCACTCGATCTGCTGGCCGACGCCGGCGTGCGCTCCTGGCACGTGACCGCCCCTCAGGCGATCGGCTGCTGGACGACGGCGAGCACCGGCCTCTCCCTCGACGAGCAGGCAGCAGTGTGCGAACCGATCCTGCATCGATGGCTCACCCTGGGCCGCCCCATGCTCGTGACCTTGTGCGGCATCTACTCCGGTGCGCCCGGCGAGTACGTGCCGCCGCAGGAGCCGCTGCATCGCTGCACGCCCGACGACCTCCACTGCGGGGCGCTGTTCGACGACACCGCCTACGTGCTGCCGAACGGACGGCTGATCCCGTGCCCGCGTTTCATCGGTACGCCGTTCGAGACGGCGCTGCCGTCGTTGCTGGATGTCAGCCTCAGCGAGGCGTGGGCCGACGAGGGGCTTCGCGCTCGACTCGGTGTCACCAAGGCCCAAGTCCTCGCGCACAATCCAGAGTGCGCCGCCTGCAACGAGTTCTGTGAGTGCGGCGCCGGCTGCTGGGCAACGGCCTACGCGGCCACCGGCGACGTGTTCGGCCGCGATCCTGTGGCCTGTGCCCTGTGGAGAAGCCCGTACCGGCGGCGCCTCGAAGGGATCGCCGCCGCCACTGTATGACCGGACAAGGAGAGACAGCATGCCGATCGACGACCTGAAAGCATTCTTCGCCAAGCTCGAGACCGACACCGCCCTGCAGGAGCAGGCACGCGCGCTGCAGGGCAGCGCCGACGACGAGCGCGTGGCCGGGCTCTGCCGCCTCGCCGCGGACGCCGGCTTCACCGTGACCCCGGAGGACTTTGGCAGCGCCGCCGCCGGCTCGGCGGCCGCCGAGCTCGACGACCAGTCGCTGCGCGCGGTCGTCGGCGGCCACTGTGAGGCATCGGGAATCTCCGTCCCACACCTCGACCACGAGTTTCAGGGCTGATCGCCGGCGGCGCCTCGAAGGGATCGCCGCCGCCACTGTATGACCGAACAAGGAGAGACACCATGCCGATCGACGACCTGAAAGCATTCTTCGCCAAACTCGAGACCGACACTGCCCTGCAGGAGCAGGCACGCGCTCTGCAGGGTAGCGCCGACGACGAGCGCGTGGCCGGGCTCTGCGCTCTCGCCGCGGACGCCGGCTTCACCGTGACCCCGGAGGACTTGCGCAGCGCCGCCGCCGGCTCGGCGGCCGCTGAGCTCGACGACCAGGCGCTGCGCGCGGTCGTCGGAGGGCTCTGCAGTTCACCCGGGGTCGGCGGAGGCCCGCGCACCGAGGGCGAGTTCCAGGGGTAGGCCCGACGCCTCGAGCCCGCTCAGACGTTCAACGCGCCGCCGACGTGGCGCGTGGAAGGAGCACCATGCCGATCGACGACCTGAAAGCATTCTTCGCCAAACTCGAGACCGACACTGCCCTGCAGGAGCAGGCACGCGCTCTGCAGGGCAGCGCCGACGACGAGCGCGTGGCCGGCCTGTGCGCTCTCGCCGCGGACGCCGGCTTCACCGTGACTCCAGATGACTGGAAGAGCGCCGCCGCCGGCGCGGCCGCGGCGGAGCTCGACGACGAGTCGCTGCGCGCGGTCGTCGGGGGCGTCTGCGAGATCACGGGGGACGTCGCCCCACAGTTCGGTCGCGAGTTTCAAGGCTGATCGCCGGCGGCGCCTCGAAGGGATCGCCGCCGCCACTGTATGACCGAACGAGGAGAGAAGCCATGCCGATCGACGACCTGAAAGCATTCTTCGCCAAGCTCGAGACCGACACTGCTCTGCAGGAGCAGGCACGCGCTCTGCAGGGTAGCGCCGACGACGAGCGCGTTGCCGGCCTCTGCCGCCTCGCCGCGGACGCCGGCTTCGCGGTGACCCCCGAGGACTGGAAGAGCGCCGCCGCCGGCACGGCCGCCGCGGAGCTCGACGACCAGGCGCTGCGCGCGGTTGTCGGAGGGCTTTGTGATGTGATTGGGTCCGCACTCGGCCCACGCCCCGAGCGCGAGTTCCAGGGGTAGGCCCGACGCCTCGAGCCCGCTCAGACGTTCAACGCGCCGCCGACGTGGCGCGCGAAAGGAGCACCATGCCGATCGACGACTTGAAAGCATTCTTCGCCAAGCTCGAGACCGATGCGGACCTGCAGGAGCAGGCACGCGCTCTGCAGGGCGCCGCAGATGCCGAGCGCGTGGCCGGCCTGTGCGCTCTCGCCACCGACGCCGGCTTCGCGGTGACCCCCGAGGACTGGAAGAGCGCCGCCGCCGGCACGGCTGCCGCGGAGCTCGACGACGAGTCGCTGCGCGCGGTCGTCGGGGGCTGGTGCGGTTCGCCCGGGGGCTTCGGCCGCCCAAACACCGAGGGCGAGTTCCCGGGCTGACTGCCCCGAGAGCGGTCTTGCCGCCGGCTGGGGCGCGATGCTTGCCCGCGGGTCGAGTCCCGTCTTTGCCGGCCTGTTGCGCCGCCGCCGGCGACGTCGTAGGTTGTGACCATGCCCAGGCCCATCTGCTTCGCCAGCGACTACGGTCACGCCGACGACTTCGCCGGCGTGTGCCGCGGCGTCATCGCGCGCGTCGCGCCCGAGGTGCGCGTCATCGACGTCACCCACGGGTTGCCGGAGCGCAACGTGCTGGCCGGGGCTCTCGTGCTCCGCAACACGCTGCCGTACATGCCCGACAGGGCCGTGCATCTCGCGGTGGTCGACCCCGGGGTGGGCGGTCGCCGGCGAGCGGTCGCCTTGCGCAGCGGCGGCGACCGCCTCTTCGTGGGCCCGGACAACGGGCTGCTCACGCTTGCCGCCGATCTTGACGGGGGCGTGGTCGCCGCCCACGAGCTGACCAACGAAGAGCTCTGGCTGGCGCCCCTCTCGGCGACCTTCCACGGCCGCGACATCTTCGCTCCGGTCGCGGCCCGGCTCGCCGACGGGCTGGCGCTCGACGTCGCCGGAGCGGCGATCCCGTCCGCCGGCCTCACGCGGCTCGAGCTCCCCGAGCTGCGCCGGCACCGCGACGGCCTCACGACCACAGCGCTGCTCGTCGACCGCTTCGGCAACGTGGCGCTCAACCTGCGCGCCCGGCAACTGGAGGCGGCGAAGTTCGGCGACACCGTGGAGCTCGTGTGTGGCGGCGAACGCTTTCTCGCCCGCGTGGCGCTGACCTTCGCCGCGGTGCGCCCCAGCGACATCGTCGTCCTCGTCGACAGCTACGGTCAGGTGGCCATCGCCGTCAACGCCGGATCCGCCGAGGAGGTGCTGGGCCTTGAGCCCGGCGACGAGGTGCGGCTCCGCCGCCGCGGTTGAGGGCGGGGTGGCCGCGCCTCCCGCCCAGGTGGATCTCGTCCGGCCCGATGGGGCGCTTCCGGATACACGCAAGGCGACGCGTCCCGACGGTGCGCTGTCGGCGGCGATGTCCGGTGGCGTCGCGACCGAGACGCGGGGAGTGCCGCACACGGACGCCGGAGACGCGAGTGGGCGCTACGCGGTGCTCGCGGCCGACTGGCAGCTGCGCGGCTACAGCGATCGCCCGGCGGTGCTCGTCAACTGGCGTACGGGGGCGACGGTCCCGCTCTCTCCCACCGGCGCGTACGTCGCGCGGTCCTGCGACGGCGCGACCGACTTCACCTCGCCCTTCTTCCTCCCCAGGCATCACGCCACGCTCGCACAGATGCTCGAGCAAGGCATGGCGGCAGAGTGCGCCACCGGCACGGCGCTGGATCCGCGGCAGCGCCTGCGCACCGCCCCGAACCGGTTTCTGCGCCTGGTGAACTGGGGCGTCACAGGTCGCTGCAACCTGCGCTGCCGGCACTGCTACATGGAGGCGCCGGCGGCGCGGTACGGCGAGCTGCCGACCGCGGCGGCCTTCGAGCTTCTCGACCAGTTCGAGCGCGCGAACGTCGTGCGCGTGCACCTCACCGGCGGCGAGGCGCTCCTGCGCCGCGACTTCTGGACGATCGTCGAGGAGCTCCTGCGCCGCCGCATCGGCATCCACCAGATCTCGACCAACGGCCTGCTGCTGGACGACCAGAGCCTGGCGCGGCTCCGCGAGCTCGGCGCCGCGCCGATCTTCCACTTCAGCTACGACGGCGTCGGGACGCACGACTCGATGCGTGGCGTCGATGGCGTGGAGGCGGCTGCCCTCGACGTGATCCGCAGGACGGCGGCGGCCGGTTTCCGCGTCGCCGTCACGAGCAGCCTCGACCGCGAGACGCGCGCCGGCATCCTGCGCACGCCCGAGGTCCTGGCCGACGCGGGCGTGCACACGTGGCACCTGGACGCCCCGCTGCCGATGGGCCTCTGGACAGGCTCCGACACCGAGCTCGCGCTCGACGAGCAGGTCGCCGTCTGCGAGACGATCCTGCGGCGCTGGCTGGCGCTCGGCCGCCCCTTCCGGGTGACGCTCTGCCGGCTGTACTCGGGCTCGCCCCCGAACGACGAGGAGTGGGCGACGACGTCGCCGGGCGAAGCGGCCGATGGGGCGGAGCCGGGTTTCGCGCCGGGCGACCCGCACTGCCGCGACCTGCTGAACGACGTCGCCTACGTGCTGCCGGACGGCGCCTTCATGCCCTGCCTGCGCTTCATTGGGACCCCAGTCCAGGAGGAGATGCCGTCGCTGCTCGACGTGGACCTGAGCACGGTGTGGGAGGACCAGGATCTGCGCGCACGCTTCACTGCCACCAAGGCGCAGGTCCGGGAGCGGAACCCGGAGTGCGCCGCCTGTCCCGAGTTCGGGGCGTGCGGCGCGGGCTGCTGGGCGCTCGGGTACGCGGCGACCGGCGACCGGCTGGGCCGAGATCCCTTGGCCTGTGTTGTGAACAAGAGCGCGTACAAGAGGCGGCTGGCGCGGATCGCCGTCGCCCCGTGATCGTCAATCGAGGAAAGGACATCACATGTCGATCGAGGATCTGACTGCGTTTTTCGCGAAGCTGGAGAGCGACCAGGCCCTGCAGGACCAGGCGCTGGCTCTGCAGGGCGCCAGCGGCGAGGAGCGTCTCGCCGGCCTGACCAGCCTGGCGGCCGAGCACGGCTTCACCGTGACCGCGGCCGACTGGGAGCACGAGGCCGCCGGTCCGGCGATTGCGGCGCTTGAGGACGAGAAACTGCGCGACGTCGCCGGCGGCGGCTGCGGCGACGCGGTCGGCCTCATCCAGGCGCAGAGCGGCAGCCTCGGCAAAGCCGAGGGAAGCTGCGGCTGCGGGCAGGGGGCCGGCGCCTACGGCGCCCAGGGGCAGAGCCTCGGGTGGGGCGGCAGCGGCTGCGGCTGAGCTCCTTCTGCGGGAGCAGCTGAACCGCTGAGGGCGGGCGCGGCGGCGTGCCGCCGCGCCCGCCGCCGCGCCCTCGAGGCCGGGCGCCGTAGAGGGCTCGCGCCGCCCACGCCGCCTCGTGTTGCATCGCCCGGCGCGATTGGCTATAGTTCTCGTTCGCGCGTCCGCATGGGGCGCGCGTTCTGTCACCGACACGAGTGAGCGCATGAAGACTTACGTCGCCAAGCCCTCCACCATCGAGAAGAAGTGGTACATCGTCGACGCCAAGGGCCACACGCTGGGGCGTCTCGCCACTGTCGTCGCCGACTGCCTGCGCGGCAAGCGCAAGGTCACGTACACCCCCACCATCGACACCGGCGATTTCGTCGTCATCATCAACGCCGGGAAGATCGTCGTCACGGGCCACAAGCCCGAGCAGAAGATGTACTACCACCACTCCGGCTACCCCGGTGGCATCAAGAGCGAGTCGTATGCCAAGCTCCAGGCCCGCCGGCCCGAGGAGATCGTGCGCCACGCCGTGCGCGGCATGCTGCCCCACACCAAGCTCGGGCGCGCTCAGCTTCGCAAGCTCAAGATCTACGCGGGCACGGAGCATCCTCACGAGGCGCAGCTTCCCGAAGTGCTCGAGATCAAGGAGTAAGGCGTGCCTGATGCAGTGACCTACCGGGCGACCGGCAAACGCAAGACCAGTGTCGCCCGCGTCACCCTCACCCCGGGTGTCGGCGCGGTCGTCATCAACGGCCGTCCCATCGACGCCTACTTCGGGCGCAAGGTGCTCGAGACCATCGCCCAGATGCCCTTCGAGGCCACGCACACCGCCGGCAAATTCGATGTCACGGTCAATGCGCACGGCGGCGGCATCTCGGCGCAGGCCGGGGCCGTGCGTCACGGCATCGCCCGCGCCCTCTGCGAGGCCGACGAGACCCTGCGCACGCCGCTCAAGCGCGCCGGCTTTCTCACCCGCGACGACCGCAAGGTCGAGCGCAAGAAGGCCGGCTTCCACAAGGCGCGCAAGAAGCCGCAGTTCAGCAAGCGCTGACCCCGCGCACAGATTCGCTTTCCCCCGACGGGCCGCCCTACGGCGGCCCGTCGTCGTTGTGAAGCGCTGTGCCACCGCCGCACTGTCGTCCATCGGCCTGACGCCCGGGGTATCATGGAGATGACTTCCCTCGAGTCACGGCTTGAGGTGCAGGGCCGCCTCCGGGCGGCTTCTGCGTATTCTGGGGGGCATTCAGGTTGACGATTGAGGCCACACCACGAGCGGCCGTGTACATCGACGGCTTCAACTTCTACTACGCGGCCTTCGCCGAGGGCGAGTTGGCGACTTCAAGTGGCTCGACCTGTGCCGGTTCTGCGAGAGTCCATGTCATGGAATGGACGTAGTAGACGGTCTCTTTCGGTGGCGCCGCCTGCCTCGAGCGCAGCCCGTGGTAGACGGCAAGAAGTCGCTCGACCAGGAGGGTATACTGGATGAGGTGCGGGCGTGGACTGGGTCGATAGTCCGGACCTCAGTCTCGACCCTTCACTTCCCGCACCTCGAACCAGGATGCCTCTCGCCGATGCGTGCCGTGGGCGAGGCTGTCCCTGCCAAGGTGCTCCCGGAGCCGGTCGGCGAGGGCCACCTTGCAGGGGTCGGTTCCCTTCGCGGGCTCCCTGATGCGAAAACAGCTCTCCGCCCACGCTTTCACCGGCCGCGAGTCCCTGGCCCGCACACGTCGTCTCGCGCATCGACCGGCGCGGTTCCGGCAGCCGCGGCCTGATCTTCCGGCAGCCGCGGCTGCAGAAGACCGCGCGGTCGGTCGGCGCCCACGACATAGATGCTGTGCGAGCGTATGCCGTTGGCGGTACCGCCGACGGGACTTCCAACGGTATCGTTGGAAGTCCCGTCAACGGCTTCGGCCGCTTTCGACTATGCCCCCGCCGACGGGCCGCGTCCGCTGAGCGGAACGTCAACGTTGACGGCACCGTCTGGGGGGAAGACAGCCCTTCCGCTCCCATTTTCACGCGCCGCCGGTGGCGAAGCCGCCAGGGAAACCGATGGGAACATAGCTCTTTCAGGCGGCTGCTTCCTCCAGGATGACCTTGTGACGCATGCGACTCGAGCATGCAAACGTTGAAAACCGTGCCGGACGCTGTGGGATCGTCCGCGAGGGCCAGGATCTCGTGTTCGTAGTACCGCCCGCTGGCGCGCGGTTTGCCTTGGCAGTCGGCCAACACGCAGACGGACTCACCGGCCGCCGTGCTCATTTGAACGAGCCTGCGCGAGTAGTCGATGTAGGAATCCCATACTGACCCAGTCTGTACCGCCACAGCGGCGCCCGAGTCGTGCTTGTCAAGCATCACGGCCAGGAAGCGGTTCGGTGGGTGAGCGACCACTTCGCCTCGCACAACCCCTTTGCCGACAACGGCATCAAGTTCTTCACCGGCGCCGGCGTCAAGCTCACGGACGGGGAAGAAGTGGAGATCGAGGCGCACATCGCGCACCACGACCTGCAGTCGCTGGCCGGCGACCGGTTCGGCTCCGCCGAGTACCTGGAGGGAGCCGTCGAAGGCTACGTGTGGGACGTCGTGCGCCGCATCCCGCTCGATCTCAGCGGCATGAAGATCGCCGTCGACTGCGCTCACGGCGCCATGTCGCGGGCGCCGCCGCTGGCGCTCGCCGAGTCGGGCGCCGACGTCACCGTGCTGTTCGGCGAGCGACTGGCGCCCGCGAGCCGGCGTCAGCCGTTCAGCTCAACGAGCTCGAGGTCCGTGCGTGCGAAGTCGTGACCGATGGCGAGCAAAGGCCGGTGCGCCGCTCGCGCCAGCGCATACGAGCAGCAGTCGAGAATGGTGAGAGCGGCTGGATGACGCCCTTTGCCGAAGCGGCGCCAGGCGTCGCCTGCCAGTGTCGCCTGGTCGGCGGTGAACGCGGCGATCTCCACGCCGAACGCGTCAAGTAGTCGCTCCAGCTCGGCCTGCCCCTCGGGCCCCAGCCGCGACTGCGCCACGATGCCCGCTTCAAGCAGACTGCACGACGACAGCAGCACATCGTCCGCCTCGGCCAGCGCGACGAGCACGGCCTCGCGCCGCGGCTCCGCGAACAGCGCGGCGAGCAGTGCGGAGGTGTCGGCGACGAGGCCGCTCACGGAAGGCCGCGTTCGTCGTACCCGAGGATCTCATCTGCGGACCGGTGGTCGAGGACCGGCAGGGTATCGACGCGCCGCAGCACGGTACGGGCCAGGGCGAGCTTGTCGGCGGGGCTGCGCCGGCCTTCCACGCGGGCCAGCCGTTCCTCGAGCGCTCGCCGGATCGCGGTGGTCAGCGACTCGCCGGTCTCGCGCGCCAGCTCGCGAGCGAGGCGCTCCGTCTGCGCGTTCTTGATGGAGAGGCCCATGGTGAGATTCTACCATTCGAGGCTTGTTCTGGAAACAGCGTCCGCCTCGCGCTCATTGCGGCTGCCTCAGTCGGCGACCAGCTCGACGGACACCCGGTCGATGCGCTTGACCCGTTTCCGCACGGCCGTCGCCACTCCCGCGGCCGAGCGCTCCGCCCCGGCAAGGTCGACCCCGTCCGGCACGACGCGCAGGGTCACAAAGCGGTAGCTGCCCGAGTTGCGGCCCAGGACGGCGGCGACGCGCTTCACCCCCGGCTGTGACTCGGCGCACGTGCGCACCTCCTGGAGAACGTCCTGCTCCAGTGAAGCGTCGAGGAGCACGCGCAGGCCGTCGCGGAGCACCTGGACGCCGCTCCACGCCAACAGCGCGGCCACCACGAGGGCGGCGATGCTGTCCATGAATGGGATGCCGGCCCACTGCAGGCCGACGCCCAGGGCCACGCCGGCGCTGGCGAACACGTCGGTCCAGGTCGCGCGGGCGTCGGCCTGGAGACTCGGCGAACCGTTGGCCTTCCCCACCCGGGACTTGTAGATGGCAAGCCCAGCCTTGGCAGCCATCACTCCCGCCATCACGACGATCACGAGCAGAGGGCCCTCGATCTTGTCCTCTCCCGAAAGGATCCGTGCGATGGCCTCTCGCGCGAGCTCGTAGGCGCTGACCAGGACAAGCACCCCGATGCCGACGGCGATGAGGTTCTCCAGCTTGTAGAGGCCCTGCGGGAAGCCTTTGGTATGCCGGGCCGCAAGCCGCATGCCGGCCAGCACGACGAGTGAGGTGACGACGTCGGTCACGCTGTCGGTGCCTTCGGCGAGCACGGCGACGCTGCCGGCGCTCATGGCCACGGCGATCATCGCCGCCGCCATCCCGGCCGACGCGATCACCGAGACGACCTCCGCCCACTCTGTGGCCGCGAGGCGCAGGCGCCGGGGCGCGGTTGTGGCCGCCGCGGGCACGGCGACGGCTTCGGCTGGCGCGGCCGCCGAAGCCGCCGCAGTCGCCTGGGGCTCCACTGCCGCGGCCGTCGCCGCGTCTGCCGCGGGCTCCTCACCGGTCTGCGCTGCGACGAGCTCCACGACGATCTCGTCGACGTTGCGGATCCGGGCGCGGACAGAAGCCTTGACGCTCGCCGCCACCGCCTCCGCTTGCGCGAC
>Ga0194044_10000036_pt1 | contig 47434 bp, 50 predicted proteins | sample JunL4417m_MetaG_FD_155460 | JGI IMG/M metagenome (GOLD analysis project Ga0194044, IMG submission 155460) | Anoxic zone freshwater microbial communities from boreal shield lake in IISD Experimental Lakes Area, Ontario, Canada - Jun2016-L442-17m | ecosystem: Environmental > Aquatic > Freshwater...
ATTACCTTGCGGAACTCGGAGACACCACCATAAATGACGGGCTTCATATACTCGGAACAGCACCCGTGGACGGAAAACTTGCCGAGTTCGTCACCCAACTCACGCGTCTACCCAACGGTGACATACCGTCTCTGCGAGAATCGATCATAAAAAACATGGGGTTTGATTACAATCAACTCTTGAAGAACCGGGGGAAAAAAGTCTCTTCCAACGGCGATCTCACCGGTGGGGAGATTATGCGGGAAGCCCACCTGAAGGCCCTTCAAATGGTCAACGCGCTGGATCAGATGAATTATGACCCAACTCATATCGATAGAATTATTGAGCAGACCATGGACAAACCTTCGCCGGAAATACGCATAGTCCTCCAATACGTGGCGGAATCCCTCGTTCCAAACATTCGTCTCGTCACCAATGAAATCAATTCGATCTTGACCGCCTTTGAGGGTGGATTTGTCTTGCCGGGGCCTTCGGGAGCCCCGACCCGTGGGCAGGCGGATATCTTGCCGACGGGCCGAAACTTTTTCACCCTCGATCCTCGGAAAATACCCAGCCGAGCAGCGTGGGAAGTGGGGAAGAAACTCGGGGACTCTCTATTGGCGCGTTACCTCACAGAAAAGGGAAAGTATCCTGAAAGCATCGGAATGATCCTCTGGGGAGGCTCTACCATGCGCTCCAAAGGGGATGATGTGGCAGAAATACTGTACCTCATGGGGGTCCGACCGATATGGAACGACGGGAACGGCAATGTTGTGGGTGTGGAAATCATTCCGGCCGCGGAATTAAATCGGCCACGCCTTGACGTGGTGCCAAGAACTTCAGGTTTTTTCAGGGATGCCTTTCCGAACATCATGAAGTTGATCGATGACGCAGTCAGGATGGTCGCAGCTCTTAACGAGCCTCCTGAGATAAATATTCTCAGGCGGAACGTGATGCGGGACATGAAAGAACACATCAAGGAAGGTATGACTGAAGAAGAGGCGTGGAGAGAGGCAACTTTCCGTGTTTTCAGTTGTCCTCCTGGAACCTACGGAGCTGGTGTGAAGGATTTAGTGGAGACGAAGAACTGGAAAACACAGCAAGACTTAGGCAATGCCTATATTCGGTACTCGTCCCATGTTTACGGCGATGGGAGTTACGGGACACAAAAGCCAGCCGTGTTCAAACGGATATTGTCTCGGGTAGATGCAACGTTTAAGAATGAAGACTCTCGCGAAAAAGACATGCTCTGTTGCACCGATTATTACAATTACTACGGTGGCTTGATATCTGCGGTAAACACTGTACGAGGGGACCTCCCTTTCGCCGTAGTCGGAGACAGTAGTGATCCACAACGTATCATGACAAGGACTACTTTTGAGGAGGCCCAACGAATTTTTCGGGCAAGGCTGCTGAATCCGAAATGGCTAGAGGGTTTGAAACGCCATGGTTATAAAGGCGCAGGTGAAATATCAAAGGCCATGGACATTGTCATGGGATGGGACGCGACGGCCGAAGTTGTGGATGACTGGATGTACGAAAGGCTTGCTACCAAATTCGCCCTGGATTCCGAAATGCAAGAGTGGATGAAAGAGGTGAACCCCTATGCACTCCAGAATATATTAGACAAGTTGCTTGAAGCTATTAGCCGGGGGATGTGGAAAACAAGTCAAGACACTGAAGAAAAGCTGAGAAACGAATACTTGGAATTGGAAGGCAACATAGAAGAGCTTACGGAATAACCCTAATGTATCACTATCTGAGCGGTTGAAAAAATGTACCCGTTTTCCGCCATCATTGGTCAAGATCGGATGAAAATGGCGCTGATTCTCAACGCCATTGATTCCGGCATTGGAGGAGTGCTTGTTCGAGGCGAGAAAGGGACGGCTAAATCAACTGCAGTAAGGGCTTTGGCCGATCTGCTTCCCGAGATAACGGTCGTCCAGGGATGCCCTTATTCTTGTCATCCTGACTATCGTCAAGGAATTTGCAGTGCTTGTCACGATGAGGAAAAGAAACCCTTTTCACGGAAGATGAGGGTCGTGAACCTTCCCCTCAACGCAACCGAAGACATGGTGCTCGGCGGGATCGATTTTGGTTTTGCCGTGAGAACAGGAGCGACAAGGTTTCAGCCAGGTCTTTTGGCAAAGGCCAACAGAGGAATCCTCTATGTTGACGAGATCAATCTCCTGGATGATCATATAGTTGATATTATCCTCGACGCAGCATCATCCGGAGAGAATGTAGTAGAGAGGGAGGGGATTTCTTTTCGGCATCAGGCACAGTTCATTTTGGTCGGAACTATGAATCCGGAAGAAGGAGAGTTGCGACCTCAGCTTCTGGATCGGTTCGGTTTATGTGTTCACGTGAACAGTGAAGTCGACCCGGAAAAAAGGGTCCTTTTGATGGAACGGAGAGAGCACTACGATGCCGATACCCATGGATTCAGTAGTCTGTACCGGAACAGGAACAGAGAGATCGCCGGACAAATAGTTTCGGCCGGACAGAGTCTTACTGAGGTAATACTGCCGAAATCACTCACCAATTTTATAGTGGAACTTTGTGTCCAGAACAACGTGGCCGGCCACCGTGCGGATATTGTCATTGCTAGATCAGCCACCGCGATAGCTTCATACGAGAGTCGATCAACGGTCACGGTTGATGACATTGGTCGTGCGGCTGAACTGGCATTGCTACATCGACGGCGTGAAATTTCCCCACCTCCGCCCAAGGCGGAGGAAGAGAAGCGAAGTAATCCCCAAAATGAAGCTCATGAAGGCCCTGATGACGAGCAAACAGATCGAGAGCAGCGGCAACTTGAGGCCAAGGAGTCAGCTCAGAGCGGGCTTCAGGAGTCTCGCCGGTCAGATGAACAGAGAGGACGCGAAAAACCAAGCGAGACAGAAACCGTGTTTCAAATAGGTCCATCATTTAAGGTAAAAAGCATTTTCCACAACAAGGATAGAATTCTCAGGAGAGGTTCTGGGAAACGCTCCCGAACCAGAACTTCCCAAAAGCAGGGCAGATACGTAAAGAGTACTCAGCGAAGAGAAAACAACGACTTGGCACTGGACGCCACACTTCGTGCAGCCGCTCCTTACCAGAAATCCAGAAAAAGCATCCATGGGCTTGCTGTTACAATAAAGGGCCAGGACATAAGAGAGAGAATCAAAGAAAAGCGTGTAGGAAATTTCTTGCTGTTCCTGGTTGACGCCAGCGGCTCAATGGGTGCCAGAGGACGCATGATAGCTTCTAAAGGAGCTATCCTCTCGCTGCTGTTGGATGCTTACCAGAAGCGGGACCGTGTTGCCCTCGTCTCATTCAGGAAACGAGAAGCTTTTGTCAACCTGCCTCCCACGTCATCAGTGGAACTGGCGGCGAAGTTGTTGAAGGATATGCCCATAGGCGGCCGAACACCACTGTCGGCAGGTCTGGCCAAAAGCTATGAACTTCTCCGCAACCACCTAGTCAAGGAGCCTTCATCCCGGCCCATCACCATAATAGTGACCGATGCAAAAGCCAATGCGGCATTCGGGGATGCAAATCCCCTTCAGGAGTCTCTGAAGGTCGCTTCGGCAATGGCCCAAGAGGATCGCGTGAAATTCGTGGTAGTGGACACCGAGGAGCAGGGCGTGGTGCGGTTCGGGTTAGCCGTGAAGCTCGCTGGTATCATGGGGGCAGAGTATTTCAAGATAGAAGATCTTAAAGCTGATGCACTCTTAGATGTGGTGAGGATAAGCCAGTGACGCACAAACCTCCGATTTATCCTTTTCCCGCAATCGTCGGGCAAGATAAGATGAAGTTGGCTCTAATCCTAAATGTTATTAACCCCGGTCTTTCCGGGGTCTTGATCAGAGGGGAAAAGGGAACGGCTAAATCAACGGCCGTCAGGGCTTTGGCGGACATATTACCCGTGCTCCAAGTGGTGAAGGAGTGCCCTTTTCAGTTACCCCCAGGAGAGATTCAATCAGTGTGCGTGGATTGCATGAAGATTGAGTGTAGGGCCTCAACACTAAATGGTGAGCCATCAGATACTGTTGAGCGAAAGGTACGTGTAGTCGAACTCCCAGTGGGCGCTACCGAGGACCGTGTGGTAGGAACATTGGACCTTGAGCACGCTCTGCAGAAAGGCGAGAAAAGAATCGAACCGGGTATATTGGCCGAAGCCCACCGCGGGATACTGTACGTTGACGAGGTCAACCTCCTCGATGATCATGTTGTAGATGTCTTGCTGGATTCGGCTGCGATGGCTGTTAATACGGTCGAACGGGAAGGGATCTCCTTTACTCATCCGGCACGGTTCACTTTGGTCGGCACGATGAACCCTGAAGAAGGCGAACTCAGGCCGCAGTTGCTGGATCGCTTCGGCCTGTGTGTAACAATCGAGGGCATCCGCGATAGCGAGGCTCGAGTAGCCATCATGGAGAGACGAGTAGCTTTTGATGGAGACCCAAATGGATTCGTCAAGAAGTGGGATGATGAATCTTCAAAGCTCGTTGAAAAAATCCAGGCTGCACGTGTCTTGTATCCTGAGGTCAATGTAGAACGCTCCATACTTTTCGAAATTGCGTCATATTGCCTTAAAGTTGGCGTAGACGGTCACCGAGGGGATATTATTACCCTGAAGGCGGCAAAAACACTGGCAGCCTACAACGGAAGGAAAGAAGTTAACTTGGACGATATCGAGACGGCCGCTGAACTAGCTCTCCCTCACAGGGTTCGACGTCAGCCGCTACAGGAAATTGGAATAGATATGAAAAGCTTCACTGGCCGAAGCAAGTGAAAGAAAAGCGCTGCAAAAACCGCCCCGAATAGTAGAAAAGCTCTTGTGGATGCATTCCGGCTAGAACTTTGTCTCACAGTTTTGGCTGGTCTTTTCCATGAAATCTGTTTTCCTGGGTCAATGGGAGGTGAAAGAGTATCAACTCCCGCCGGCTTTCAGCGCTCGATTAAAAGCCCATCGTTCGAGCTGTTTTATTTGTTCTTTCATGGTAGTAGAGAGTGGGACAATGTTCTCCAGCGCAATGACCAGATCGTTGTGCTGAACTTCCCGGTTTGCAGTGAACGCACGGAATAGCGCTCCTATAACGCCTTGCTCCAATTCGGCTCCATTAAACCCCTCTGTGATTTTCACCAGAGAGGCATAGTCGAACCTGTCCACAGGAATCTTCTTTCTTGCGAGATGGATTCGCAGGATTTCCGCTCTCTCATTGTCCCCAGGCAACTCCACATAGAAAAGTTCGTCGAACCGGCCCTTGCGGAGAATCTCCGGAGGGAGCAGTTCGATATTATTGGCTGTGGCTCCGATGAACACCGGGGAAGTCTTTTCCTGCATCCAGGTCAAAAACGCAGCGAGAATTCTCGAGGCCGATCCACCTAAGGACTTCTGGCCTGCGTTGGCTATCCCGGCTTCTATTTCGTCAATCCAGAGCACACAAGGAGAAGATGCCTCGGAAGTTTTGATTACCTTTCGGAGACACTCCTCTGGAGATCCCTGAATCCCGTCATAGAGCTTTCCCATGTCGAGTCGCAACAGTGGTATCTGCCAAAAAGCCGCTATCGCCTTTACACAGAGGCTCTTCCCACATCCGCTGATACCCATGAACAGCACTCCCTTGGGAAAGCTGAGCCCATACTCTCTCGCCCTCTTGGAAAAAATGTCCCTGCGCATGGATAGCCATTTCTTAAAATTGCCGAACCCCCCGAGTTCGTCGAACTCCATTGCCAGCGGGACAAGCTCCAACAGGCCGCTTTTCTTAACTATTTGTTTCTTCTCCTCGAAGAGAACTTCAATTTCAGTGCTTGTGATGGCCTGCTTCCCGGAAATTGCCTTACGGAAGGCGTGCATGATCTGCTGGCTGGAAAGCCCTGCACCGGCTTTCAGAAATTGATCTTTCATGTCCTCGTTGAGAGATTCTCTGAGGTGATCCTGGTATTTTTCCCTGGCTATCACCTGGCTCAGAATCCTTTCGATTTCTTCCTGTTGAGGAAGCGGGACGTCAACCAAAACTACATCCGAAACTATCTCTGGAGGAATCTCCAGAATTGGAGCCACCATGAAAATAGTCCGGTAGCCGTTTTCGATCTTTTTCTTGGCGTCTTTGAGTTTACGGATCACAGGGGGATTGTCTTGTAGAAAAAAATGAACATCATTGATAATGAGAAAAGCCGTTTCTTCTCTATTTATGAACCAATCCAGTGCTGCCATTATCGATTGGCTAGGGACTATGACGTCATCGTCAAGAGTCACCCCGCTCGTGCATGACCAAACGTAAACTTTCACAGCCGGCCTGAAAGCCGCTGCAAGAGTTTTGATTTCAGCTTCGACGCGGCGATCTTCCTCTGAAAGTAGATACAGAAGTGATGTCTTCGCGATCACCATATCCCTTAGGACGGAACGGAGCCCCATGGCTTCTTTTTCAGCCATTTTTTTCCTCTCGACCGGATGTTTCCTTATATCTTGTGTTAATGAGAAGATGAAAAATTGAGTCCTACCACCCCCACGATGATCATGGCCAGTGAGACAGTCTTGAGCAAAGAAATTGGTTCCTTGAACCATCCTATTCCTATTAAAGCTATAATCGCGGTACCTAAACCCGACCAGACAGCATAGGCCACGCTCACGTCGATGGTCTTGAGAACCAGAGTCAATGCAGTAAATGATATTCCATAGCACAGAAAGACCATCAATGATGGCCAAAACTTGGTAAATCCCTCGGCCAACTTCATGGAAGTAGTGCCGGAAACCTCAAACAGGATCGCTACAATGAGCAATAGCCATGAGTTCATATCAAGACCCTTTCCATTTGTGACCATTTCTGCTGTCACAATTTCATACCGGCGGATGCTTCGTCAACCTTAACACGAGACTTTGTGTTGAGTTCGTTATGACTATCATACGGCTTATTGCACAGAGCAGCAAATGAATAAGTGTACTCAACGTCACCTGAAGTAGTGTAGAATTTAACTTTAAAAAAAGCTCAGGACAGCAAAGAATCTGATCAAGCTATTCATGATTTTTTATTCTCTCCTCCGTGAATCTATGGATCTGGGCGGTTTGAAGCAGCTTGACAGAATCCTGATATGTATATTAAAAGAGTAGTTCGGAGATCGTTCAATGGCATCAAACTTTTTAAAGGGCAAGATGGTCCTCGCTGTCGATGATGAGAGGGACGTGCTGGAGATTATTGCTGAGGAACTCGAGGAATATGACGTAGAATTGGATAGGGCCTCAACCTTTGAGGACGGCCTTGAAAAAATGTCCGTTCTGACTTATGATGTGGCTATTCTCGACATTATGGGGGTTCGGGGTTTCGAACTTCTTGAGTATGCTGAATCCAGGAAGATCCCGGTAGTGATCCTTACAGCCCATGCGTTGAGCCCGGAATCGCTCAAAAAGAGCATCGAGTTGGGGGCAAGGGCGTATTTGCCCAAGGACCAACTGGGTAAGATTGCTCCCTTCTTGGAAGATGTTTTGACCCTCAGTTACAACTCGGCATGGAGATCGGTTTTTGAAAAAGTCGGCACCTCTTTCGGCAAACGTTTTGGACCGGAGTGGAGAAAAACCGAGAAGGAATTTTGGGAAACGTTTGATGAGAATATAGGGTTGAACGAATCCGTTATAATTGATTCCTGATCAAACATAATTTTCTTGCCGATACTATTCGGGAGCTATTCAGTGTCCATTAAGAATATCCAGACGGCACATCTCGTTCATGACTTAAAGAATCCTGTCAACATTATCGAGACAGGCGCACGATCCCTGTTGGATAATCAGGAACGCTACGGAGTTCTTACTCCTAAGCAGGAAAAAGTCGTAAGACGAATGCTGAGAAATGCCCTTAGGATCAGGCATCTTGCTAACAGTATGCTGGAAGTTGATATGGCCTCGATGGGCATTGTCAAAATCGGCAAATCCACTCTCTCAGATATTCTTAAGACAGCCCTGGTCGAGGTATTTGACATTGTTGATCCGCTCGTTTCTGATGCCCTGGAAGATGCACCTACCCTGGATATACTTCGTAGTATACTCAGTGCCAACCATATTTTTCTTGAAGCGGAGGACTCCCATCTTAACCGGACTATTCGGGTGGACGAGACAAAGCTTTGTCTTATAATGACTAATCTCCTCTCAAATGCCTTCAAGTATAAAGAGAAGAGTGTTTACCTAAAATGTTCGGAGGATACAGAATACATTATTGTAACTGTACGGGACGATGGCCCGGGGATTCCCGATTGCTATCATAAGCAGATTTTTGATCAGTACTTCCAGTATATAACGGTTGATGGATTTCCGGTTCGTGGGCACGGCCTTGGTCTGGCCGGCGCCCAAGCTCTCGCAGAGGCTCTCGGAGGCGGGTTGTCACTGGTCAAGAGTCCTCATGGTGCGGAATTCGTTGTCCGGGTCAAGTGTTCAACCAAGAAGTGATAGCGCTACTTTGGATATGGAAAATTCTGGCGGGGACGGCAAATACATATTTATTAGTTTTATGAACAATTTGTGGACTTTGTGAGGCTTTGCCGCCGCTCAAACACAATAGTACATAGACTGAAGGTACATCCTTTGTGTTTGAGACTGACGACTTTCCGATGTCCGCCGGGAAAATTTCTGTTGAGGCCTTTTGAGTTTTACACGTCACCTTTCCAAAGCTGTGGCCCTTTTCAGTGTTCGCCGAAGCCCGAGAACACTCGCGGTATTTTTTATAATTTGAGCCTGCATTAAAGATTGATCGATCGTATGAGGAGGTTTTTATGAACCGGGAAACGTTTCTGATTATAGGTATTGTGGCTGCCCTGGGGATTATTACTGCCATCATGCTTGCTTCCCCGGCTGAAGCGGGCATGCTGGAAGAGGCAATTGCTAAGACCCCACAGGGAGTTGGTAAGGGTATGATAGATCCCAAAGCTGAGCCTGGCTTCCTGGGCATTCCCGGCGCGCCCAAACCTTTCTGGGTTTACACCATCTTGTGGGGAATGTGGGTCGGTTGGATCTTTTCCTCGGTTGGTGCCTTCGGTGGAGTAATGGCTGGAGTTGGCCACATCACCGTGTTCGGTCTAGCTGATTACGGAAAAACCTTCAAGGACACAAATCCCACCTTGAACAAGCTTCTCACCGATTCCATTCGGGTTTGCAACCAATATCTTGTAGGGCTATCAGCCTTGATTTCTTCCACAACCTACTACCGGATGGGAAGACTCGTATTGCCTCTAGGCCTTTGTTTGGCAGGCGGCGGTATACTAGGAGCCTACATCATACCTGTGCTTACGGCAGGCAAGATTAACCTGAGTATGTACGTGGGATGGTTTGGTATCATCGTTTTCGCGGTGGCCGGAGTGCTTTATTATGAAACCACGGCTAGAGGACAGGCCAGCAGGAAGGCTGCCAAGGCTGCGACCAAGGCTTTCGAAGACGCTCACATCAAGAAGAAGAGTTCAGGCGCTACGTCAAAAGAAGATGACCGGACACACGGTGTGCATGTCACTAAGATGGGAGTACGGAAGATTGTTTTCACTTTTTATGGTGTGGAATTTTCCTTCAATCCTCTGTGGCCAATCATAGGAGGCTTTGTCATCTCTGCAATTTCTGCATTCATTGGAGTAGGTGGCGGTTTTCTTTACGTGCCTTTCCTGACTTCGGTTGCCAGACTCCCGATGTTTATTGTAGCGGGAACTTCCGCTCTTGCGGTTCTGATCAGCATGATTACTTCAATTTTCACCTTCATGTTCATCAAGAGCGTCCCAGTGGATTGGTTGCTGATAGGCACAGAGTTGATCGGGATTTTTGTCGGCTCAATTTTGGGTCCGGTAACCTCCAAGAACATACCCGAGGTCTGGTTAAAGAGGCTCTTCGTTGTGCTGGCCCTGTACGTGGGAATAGGTTATACCACGAAAGGCTTCTTGGGTTACTCCGTGTTGCCTGGAATGTAGTGTGGAACCGTAAAGTGTTCGTCTTACAAATAATATGAGGTTTGAATCCAACGCTGATCGATCCTCATTTTCGATTTTAAATCATGCAGATGCATCCATTTTACCTGGCTATGGACCCTTATTTTATCTGGTTTTACCGGATCACAGGGCATGCTTTTCCGGATTTTTTAATCGGGACTTTTGTCCTTGCGTGGATCGCCCTCATAATTGGAGAATTTACCATTTCGTTGGCTTTCTTGGCCGGAAGGAAACGAATAAACAAGTCAAACGACGATATGCTGCGTTTCCAGAATCTTTCTATAAATGCCCTCAAGGCCGGCGATAAAGATGCCTATCTTGCTTCCAACAGGTTGGCTAACGATGCTTTCGGAAATTCTTTCTTCATGCAGATTGCCCTATCGGCAGCGTTCTTGTGGCCTATTTTCTTCGCCCTTGCATGGATGCAATACAGATTTTCGGATGTCGAATTCGAACTTCTGTTCGCAAATCGAACCGTTGGATATATGTGCGTTTTCATTACTGTTTATGCTGCAGCATATCTCATCTTTAGGAAAATAAAGCATAGGCTGCCCTATTTCAGAAGAATAAATAAAATCCTGGATTCATATCAGGGTAACAACGGCGAGATAAAATCTCTCGACGAGTTGTTGCCGGGCGAGCGAAAGATTGGGAAGGAATTCCAGGGATGAATATCTGTCAACTGACTAATAATAAACATGAAAGATTTAACACCCCAAGAAAGCTGAAAAGAAAATGACCAAAAGTTCCCAAATTTTCCAAGAAAGGGAGAGCACATGTCGGAAGGTGTAAGTAAGTCGGTTTACAGCGTCTGCGCCATGTGCACGGTGCGCTGTCCCATTGAAGTTGAGGTTGAAAACGGAGCAGTTAAACATATCTGGGGTAATCCCCATTTGCTGGGCGGGCGGTTCTTATGCCCCAGGGGCGCTGCAGGAAAAGCCTTCCAGAACGATTCCGAACGCCTGCATCACCCGCTCATAAGAGATGGAGAACGAGGTTCCGGAAGATGGAGGAAGGCAAATTGGGATGAAGCGCTGGACTATGTTGCAGACAGATTGAAAATAATTGTTGACACTTATGGTGGTGAAAGCGTCGTCCTGGGAGACCGTGGGGGGGCATTCACCGATATGCAGAAGGCTTTCATAAAGGCCATCGGCTCCCCAAACTATTTTAATCATCACGGGTCGTGCTCAAACAGCGCACACAACGCACACAACGGCATGACCGGCCACAGGCGAAACACGGTTTCCTATGACTGGAAGAACTGCAATTACTCGATACTCTATGGGAGAAACATACTTGAATCGATAGGAACCAAAGAAGCCAAGGATTTCATCGACGCCCTGGAAAGGGGCATGCAGTTTACCCATGTAGATGTACGCTGGAACTATACTGCAGCAAAATCGCATCGGTTTTTTATGATCCGGCCCGGAACCGATTATGCCCTGAATCTGGCACTTATAAACGTAATTATAAAAGAAAACTTATATGATACCGAATTCGTAGAGAGATGGGTTTTGGGCATGAAAGAATTGGCCAAATTCGTGGAACCTTACACGCCTGAATGGGCTGAAAAAGAGACGGGCATTGCAGCCAAACAGATACTATTGGTTGCACATGAGCTTGCGGAGAACAAGCCTGCGGTCATACTTTACCAGGGGTGGATGACGGCATGGACTGAAAATGATTACTATTTCAGAAGGTCAATTTACATGTTGTATGGGCTGCTCGGCGCTTATGAAGCAAAGGGAGGATTGATCTTTAATAAAGGTGAAGCTGATGCCGGCTACAAACCTGTCAGGAAACTTGTGGATGGAATTCCCAATGTGGATAAGAAAAGGTTTGACGGAATAGGTTGGAAATATAATCACCTTTCTGCTGACTACGGCTTGGCCCAGATGCTTCCTTATGCGATCCTGAACGCAGACCCTTATCCTGTAAAGGCTTTCATAAGTTACAGGTTCGATCCATTGTCCGCATTCCCGGATCCTGAAGCCTTTAAAGATGCGTTGACCAAGTTGGACCTGCTGGTCAGCATAGACGTTAACTACAGTCACACCGGCTGGATATCGGATGTCATACTTCCCGAGAGCACCTATCTGGAACGGACGGATCCCGTTATTGTCAAATCAGGACCCAAACCGGCCTTGTGGCTGAGAAGGCAAGCAGTTGAGCCCAAGTACGACGGCAAGCCTAAATCGTGGATTTTTAAACAATTGTCTGAACGCCTGGGATTGAGCCAATTCTTCCCCTACAATACCATCGAAGAACTCATAGAATTTCAATTGAAGGATATCGGATTCAGGCTCGAGGATTTTTACAACAAGGGATATGTAGAACTCGCAAAAGATCAAATACTCTGGGACCGCAAAGACGGGCTTAAATTCAAGACACCTTCCAAAAAGATAGAATTTGTATCCAGCATACTCGAGGATAACGGTATACCGTCATTCCCTGCCTATGAGAGCCCAAAGATCCTTCCTGAAGGCTACTACAGGCTGTTGACAGGAAAAATTGCAGTTCACACTCAGGGCACTACCCTTAACAACATCTATCTTAATGAAATTCAGTCTGAAAACACCCTGTGGATTAACAGCGGCGAAGCAGAGAAACTGGGAATTAAGACGGGAGACATTGTCGAGGTGTCATCAAACGGAGTTACCCAAACAATAAAAGCGTCGGTAACCGATTATATTCATCCCGAGGCAGTCTATACGCTTCATGGGTACGGCAGGCAAATACCGCTTCAGACTCGTGCTTATAATAAAGGTATGAATGACAATACCCTTATGAAAGGCCTGTTGAAAGTAGCCATCGGTGGCAATTGTCCTATTACGGACTGTTTTGTCCGGGTGAACAAGGCTTCGTAGGACATTATAATGGAGGATTTCCAATCATGAGCGACTACTATATATATCAGGATCAAAACAGGTGTATCGGGTGCCGGGCATGTGAACTGCACTGTAAGACCAAAAACGATGTTCCTGTCGGGCCGAGTTTTTGCAAGATTATCCCGGTAGGCCCTCACCTGCGTGCTGGAATCCCGAGGATACACTTTATTTTCATGCCCTGTTTTCACTGTGAACATCCTTGGTGTGTGGCGGCTTGTCCCACTGGAGCTATGCAGAAGAGGACTTCGGACGGCATTGTGTTTGTTGATCAGTCCCTCTGCATTGGGTGCAAGGCATGCATTACAGCATGCCCATGGGGCGCTCCTCAATGGAACAAGCTTACAGGTCGAGTATTCAAATGCGATTACTGTAAGGATAGAATAGATGAGGGCCTGCAACCGGCATGTGTCACTGGTTGCACCACCGCTGCGCTCAAATGGGTTTCCCCTGCCAACTCGACCGAAATGAGAAGGGAACAGTTTGCGAAGGCTATTGCCAAAGACAGGCCCATTCCATGAATCTCTGCTGCAATAAAACTTATTTTATTGATAGGAGCACTACATGGCATTGAATCCTCTGTTTCCTCCCGGCGCTGCTGCGGACAAGGACCATATTGTGTATGGTGATGATGGTTTAAAGCGTGAATCTTCAGCTCCATGCCAGCTCAATTGTCCGGCAGAAATTGACATACCTTCCTATATTGCGTTGATCGGCCAGGAGCGTTATGACGATGCCATAGAGGTTATCAGGCAGGACAACCCTTTCCCATGGGTCTGCGGTCTCATTTGCCCTAATCCTTGTGAATCTTGGTGCCAGCGCCGGTATCTTGACAAGGCTCTGTGCATCAAAGATCTCAAGGGGTTGGCGGCTAAGATGGTTATGGATAAGGGGCGTGGCTATAAGATCCCTGAGCCTAGTAACAGTTATAAGGAGAAAGTCGCGATCGTCGGATCAGGCCCTGCCGGTCTTACAGCAGCCTATTTCTTAGCTTGGGAAGGCTATCCCGTAACTGTTTTCGAGTCCATGAAAGAGGCTGGTGGACTCATGATCACGGGAATTCCGGAATTTCGCTTGCCCCGCCATGTGGTTCGAAGAGAGATCGAAGCCATTAAGGAAATGGGGGTTCAGATCATACTCAATACACCTGTGGGAGCGGATCTAACTCTTGATGAACTAAGGAAAGAGGGATACAAAGCTTTTTTCTTGGGCATAGGAGCCTGGGAGGGATTGAAACTGGGAATTGAGGGTGAAAATGAATATCCTCAGGTGCTGAGCGCACTAAACTTTCTCAAGGATGTCGCTTTCGGGCACAAGGTGAAACCAGCCAACAGTGTCGCCATAGTCGGTGGAGGAAATGCTGCCATAGATACCGCTCGGACTTGTGTCAGACTTGGATCTCAGTCAGTCAGCATAGTTTATCGGCGAACACGCTCTGAGATGCCCGCTCACTTCGAGGAAATCATTCAGATGGCCGAGGAGGGAATACACGTCCACCAACTGACGATTCCTTCCAGAATTATAGGCAGTTACGGAAAGATCGATTGTCTTGAGTGCGTCATGGCCACACTCGGAGAACCGGACGACAGTGGGCGTCGCAGGCCCGTACCCATTGCCGATTCAGAATATAAGATGCCTGTTGGGGCCGTTATATCAGCTATCGGCCAAAAACCCGATGTAAGAGACTATCCCGGTTTTGGGAATTTGGAACTTTCCAGACGTGAGACCGTGAAGGTTAGATCTCACAACCAGCAAACTAGCATTGAAGACGTTTTCGCCGGTGGAGATGCTGTAACTGGACCTGCCACGGTAGTACAGGCTATTGGTGGTGGGAAAAGAGCTGCCAAAGCTATTCATGCTTATCTTCGGGGAGAACCTCTTCCATTGAAAACCTTGCCCCGCCCCAGAGACATGATCAAGCCGGTATTGATGGATTATCACAAAAAGGCTTTTGTTCAGCGGCAGGAAATTCCTCTCATCGATCTGGACAGAAGGATGCATACGTTCGATCAGGTTGAGTTGGGACTTGATGAAATAGCAGCACGTGAAGAAGCTAAAAGGTGCATGAGATGCGATATCTGTGAGCGCTGCGGCAAATGTGTTGAGGTTTGTCGCGACAAGCTTGGCGTATCAGCAATCAGGTTTCATCATGTCGGGGAAAGCTCGCTTATTTTAAAAGATTATGTCCACGGACTTCCTAAATGCATCGGGTGCGGTTCCTGTGTAAATATTTGTCCCACAGGGGCCTTGCAGATGGAGGACCGCGAGGGAGAACGCCTTATCCTGATGTCCGGAACCGTGATAAACAGGATTAAGATGGAGAGGTGCGAAGGTTGCGGGGCTTTCTATATTTCCAAGATTCTGCTGAAACATGTGGAGAATCTCGTAGGTGCCCCGGAAGAGGCATTTGATAGTAGGCTTTGTCCAGACTGCAAGAGAATTGCATATGCTTCGCGAATTGTAGGAGTCAAGCCCGATTTTAGCCCGATTCAAGCCGAAGTTGCCTCTCGTTAACGATTTATGTTTGCAGCTATCGGGCCCAATGATTACCTGTATGATAGCATTCGTTAAACTAGGCCGGGATAATGTCGGTAATGACCCGAGGAAATACTACTGTTCCAGGTGTGGGGCCCTGGTAGCTACTTCAGCAGAACTGGCCAAGCTCAATGGCGCCGATCAACACTCCTTCATTAATCCGGCGGGCATCCTCTGCAACTTTATGACATTCAGCCATTGCGAAAACGTTGTAGTTCACGAAGATCTTTTCTTTGAGCATTCCTGGTTCGTCGGATACGGGTGGCGATTTCTTCTTTGTTGCACTTGTTTCCAACATCTTGGGTGGAAATACGATGCGCTCAGGTCAACCATGAGTCCCGAGAGTTTCTTCGGTGTACTGGTCAATGTTGTGGAGACTTGTCCGGCAGGTGAATGAATCATGCCATTTTCCGTCTCGACAGGTAATTTGTTTTCGCACCGACTTATATGAGACTGCCTTGGGCGAACTTGTATCAGCCATTGATGAATCTTCGCACGGAGAACAGAATTGCCGCTTCCTACTAGACTCTTCAGGACTCTCTTCGGCATTGTACTTGTTCTTGTTACAGGGACTCTGGGGTATAGGCTTATAGAAGGATGGCCATTTCTCGACGGTTTCTATATGACGGTTATTACCATTACTTCCATCGGTTACGGTGAGACCCATCCGTTAAGCACTGAGGGAAGAATTTTCACCTTGTTTATCATAGCCATCGGTATCGGGGTGGTGGGACACGCGCTCGTATCCGTTAGCCGGTGGTTGATCGAGGGTGAAGTTGTAAAAGTCTTTACAAGGCGGCGCTCTATGAAGGCTATTCAAAAAATCAGGGATCACTTTATCGTGTGTGGTTTTGGGCGAATGGGGTCTTTCGTGTGTAACGAGTTTCATGCACGGGGCATCCCGTTCGTGGTCGTCGAAAATATCCCGGAAATCCAAGACAAAATAAATCAGAATGGCTACTATCTCTCCCCTGGAGACGCCACGGATGAAGACGTACTTATGGCAGCCAAGATAAAGACTGCTCGGGGCCTAGTGTCAACGCTAAATTCTGATGCCTCAAATGTCTATGTAGTGTTGACGGCCCGTGAACTAAACCCAGACCTTGAAATCATCGCCAGGGCAGGTGAAGAAGAGGCCGAAAAGAAGCTTATTCGAGCTGGAGCAAGTCGAGTTATAAGCCCTTACCGGATTGGCGGAATGCGAATGGTGATGGGGATCCTCAAGCCCACTGTCATGAGTTTCCTTGAAGTAGCAATGGATCACAAACAGTTGAATGTCGAGCTTGAAGAAGTCCGTGTGGCAAAAAACAGTGCATACAGCGGTAAGAAACTCGTTGATACGGATATTCGCAAAGAGCTAAACCTCATAATAATCGCGGTTAAAAAACCGGACGGGAGAATGGTTTTCAATCCAGGTCCAAATACTATCATCGAGGACGAAGACCTCCTTATTACTTTGGGAGAAAACAAAGACCTTGCAATTTTTCACAGAGAAGCCGGGGCTGAGTCAGTGTTGTAGGCCGCCAAGAGTTTGAATTTACATAATCATTCGTTTCTCGAAGATTTGTTTAGTTGAATTCCCCTCAACTTGTGTGATATAATAGTGTTATGATTATAAGATCTTCTTTTACATTACTGTTTTGCGCCGCAATGTTATGTTTTCTCCTGGCTCTGTCGTCTTCCGAGAGTATGGGCATGGACATCCGTGGCGCTTGGGTTGGAAATGCTCAAGGGACCATTTTCGGCGCCGAGGGAAGTGTGACAATCACCCAGCAACGCGGTGAGGACATTTACGGTATAGTCGAGGGTGGAAATTTCCTGGGCAAAGCCAAATTCACCATCAACGGCAAAATACATGGCAACAACATTTTCGGCAGCAAGGAAGGACACACCTTCAGTGGGCTGGTCTACCCTGACGGAACAATACGGGGGCTGTTTAGAGCGGTCGACGGAGACGCTTATGAGGTTTTCTTGCACAGGCCCTACAGCTATTGGGGATGGGGAGTTCCCCCAGGCCTTCCTGGCATGTGGTAGCGAGGACGGCAGAAGGGCCGAGAGAGATATCTGACTCAAAAACCGATATCATGACAAGGGGTTGCGGCAGCCTTGACCATGAGAGTATTCAATTGGTGGGGTATCCAAGGTCGGACGTTGCTCGTCCTTGCCGTTGTCGGCCTTCTGGCAGCAAGCCTCACTATTTTTACACTATATAACGAGAACAGGAATTTGAACGGTTTACTGGTGGATCTCGAACTAGAAGGGCCGGATCCTTCACGTTACAGAGAATTGAGAGAGGTGTTCACCAAAAGACTCACTCAAGAAGTTTCTGCCCTTAGCAATCTTCGAGTGAAGTTGGATTATGTTCATTTTTCCTTTGTTACAAAAGAAATTCTCAATTGCTCTCGAGTGGATTTCCTTCTACTCAGCCCGCAGGGCACACCTTGGTACAAGTACCAAAACGGTGCGGCACAGAAATTGGCTTTCTTCAAGGTTTTACTGAAAGACATGATTTCAAGTTGCCGGACGCCCATCTTGGGCGTATGCGGAGGCCACCAGTTCCTTGCTTTGGCTTTTGGAGGTACTATAGGTTTTATCGATCCTGCTTTGGAAGGCCAATTCCCCGAAGGATATCCAAGAGAGGCCATGGCAGAACGCGGGGTCTGTGTTCTGGAAACGTTAGGTCAAGACCCTATCTTTGAAGGGCTTGTGAAGCATCCAGGGCGGTTCTGGGCTATGCAAAGCCATTACGAAGAGATCAAGTTAGTCCCTCAACCGTTCATAAATCTTGCCAGGAGCACCTTGTCCGAGGCCCAGTTGATAAGAATCCCTGGACGTCCTGTTTACGGTGTGGCCTTCCATCCGGAAAGGGGATGGGCCACCAGCCACGATGTGGAATCTGACCCGAATGGAGGAAAACAAATTCTGGCCAATTTCATGACTATGGTCGTTGAAGAAAAACGTTCAAGACCCTGCTACTGAAAGGGCTTGGAAAATCATATTCCTTATTGTTTTTTTGGGAGATAACATGGACGAAATTCAGAAAAGTAAAGTCCGTTTGGCTCATTGGATTGACCACAACCTGGATCATCTAACAGGATATGCCGAAGTTGCTCAAGCACTCCAAACCGCAGGTCTTCATGCTGCAGCGCTGACCATTCGGCAAGGGATGCGCCTTATTGAATCTGCCAACACAGAATTCCAGAAAGCTTTGTCATATGTTTCCGATGAGTACGAGAAAGTGTCGTCTGGGGAACATACCGAAACTAATCGCCAAAATCATGTTCACGAACACAGTCACGTTCATTCACACGAGCATGTCCACATGAACTTCCCGACCAACACTATTGAATGAAAGGCAACTTCCATGGATGCTATTCAGGCGATCCTGTCGCGACGGAGTATCCGCAAATACACCTCGGAGCCTGTTTCCGAGGAGACCGTTAATGATCTTTTGAAAGCTGCAATGAGCGCACCAACAGCCGCAAATCAACCGTGGGACTTTGTGGTGGTAAGGGAGCGCAGCACACTGAATGCGGTACGCCAATTTCATCCTCACGCAGAGATGCTCACACTCGCGGCTGCAGCAATAGCTGTGTGCGGGGATCCCACCCGGGAAACACTAAAAGGTCGTTGGCTTCTTGACTGTGCAGCGGCTACCGAAAACATTCTCATTGCGGCAAATGCCATAGGGCTGGGAGCTTGCTGGGTCGGGATTTATCCGGTTGAAGAGAGGATTCAGGGACTGAGGGACTTGTTGGGAATTCCAGCTCACGTGATTCCCCTCTCAATGGTTTCGCTCGGATACCCTGCGGAAAAGAAAAATCCTTCAAGCCGGTACAAGCCTGAAAGGATACATCTCAGCCGGTGGTAGGGCCTTGAAGCTTGTTTTTGGTTGAACAGAGAGACAGCTTATAGTGATAAACCCAAGAGATCGGCTGAACTTTTCTCTAAGGATACAGTCGATCCATCAACCTGGGAAACGGTATGGTTTCTCGGACGTGGTGTATTCCCGTAATCCATGCGAGAGCACGCTCAATGCCGAGTCCGAATCCCGCATGCGTAACAGACCCATATCGCCTCAGATCCAAGTACCACTCCAGCGGTCCTTGATCCAGGCCGTGTTCGGCGATCCTCTGTTGGAGGGTGTCAAATGAATCTTCTCTCTGCCCGCCCCCAATTATCTCGCCGTATCCCTCAGACGCCAGCAAGTCAACCGCAAGAGCCAAATTGTCATCTGCGGGGTCCCGTTTCATATAGAAAGGTTTGATAGAGCCAGGATAGTGGGTTACGAAAACCGGCTTTTCAAAAGCTTCTGATAATATGGCTTCCTCGTCTGCGCCGAAATCATCTCCCCAATTGAACTGTGAGCCTCGATTCTTCAGAATGTGAACTCCTTCGGAGTAAGTGATCCGGGGAAAAGGAGGAATCACCTTTTTTAGATGGGTAGTGTCACGTTCGAGACTCTGGAGGGATTCTGAACACTTGTCGAGAATTTCCGACACGATCCGGCATACTAGCCCCTCGGCCAGACCGATGGTATCGTTCAGATCCCAAAAAGCCATTTCTGGTTCGATCATCCAAAACTCGGTCAGGTGGCGCCGGGTTTTGGATTTTTCAGCTCTAAAACTAGGACCGTAGACATAGATTTTCCCCAACGCCATAGCCGCAGCTTCTCCGTAAAGCTGCCCAGACTGGGTAAGATAGGCGGAGCGATCAAAATATCCAACCTCAAACAGCGAAGTGGTCCCTTCGCAGGCAGTTGGGGTCAAAATGGGCGCTTCCACCGAGACAAATCCCAGGTCGTCAAAATAGGCGCGAGCCGAACGTGTCAGCACCGACCGTATCTTCATGAGAGCGGTCTGACGTGACGATCTGAGCCACAAATGCCTATGATCCATCAAGAAACCGACCCCGTGTTCCTTCTTGGTAATAGGATAGGGCTCGGCCTCGGAAACAAGGACTAACTCTTCAGCGGTGATTTCGAATCCTATGGCAGATCTAGGGTCCCGTCTGACCACACCATGCACGATTACCGAAGATTCGTAAGGGATTTTGTCAGCCAGGTCGAAAGCTTCGGCAGGTACCCGGTCGGCCATGAATACACATTGAATTACCCCTTGTCCGTCTCTGATCTGCAAGAAACGTATTTTTCCCGAAGAACGGCGGTTTGCAACCCAGCCCCGTAATTCAACAGTTTTATCAAGGTGATTGGAAATCATGTCTATGGTGACCCAGTCCATGAAAGCCTCCTGTAAACTGGGAATGAAAAGCTCAGATATTGTGCATCATAGTATTATGCTCGGTCAAGCGTTTAAAGGTTATGTGTTACGAGCCACAGTATGAATCTAATCGACGAAACGATTTGTTACAATGAGTCAAGAGACTTCATCCTTGATTCCCCATTGCATCCTACCATGGGCTCTGATATGTAAACCATCCATGACAAACCAATTTGTGTTCCGCAGTCGGCAGGATTTCTCATTGCCGTTTCAAATAAGGATATTCCGAGTGATCGCGATGGTCCTTTTTCTGCTCGGAGTGTCCTCATCTCCAATCAGTGCGGAACCAAGCTTGAGACCTGATCAGATCCCTAATATCCTTGCGGAAAAAGGGAAGAACCTCACTGCCCTCAAGGCGGTTATCAGTGTGAACAGTATCTACGATGGGGGAAAATCTCGGCAGGATATCAAGGGGTTTCTTCTCTATAGGAGACCTGGTGATTTCAGATTTCAGGGTCTGGGGCCTGCAGGCAATTCACTTTTCGAGCTTGTCATAAGGGCGAACCATTTCGAATTGTATGTGCCGGCAGACGGTAAAATTCTCAAAGGTGAAAAGGATTGTTTTGCGAGAAAATTCCCGGATGTGGCCGAGATTGAAGGGCTTATCCCCATACTTCTCCTGCAGTGGAAAGATGTTCGTTTTGATCGGCTTCTTTCGCGTGATGCGGACAAAATTGTATTAAGATTGACCTTTCAGGGGAGAGTATGGGGGGCTACATTGGAACCCCAGAATCTATTCCTCAAGCGCTTGGTGAGACTCTCCCCACAGGGAGATATGGACCTGACAGCAGACTTCGGGGACTTCAAGACAGGAGATGAAGCGTGGCTTCCGAGGAGATTTGAAGTCCAGGTTCCTCATGGTGGTTGGAAAACGGTGGTTCGTATAACTAATGTCGAGGTGAACCCGTTTATAATCGAAAAAAATTTTCAATTGGAACCGGTATTTTCAGCCGCTACTGAAAACTGTCGATAAGATATTATTACAATTTTTTCTGGACAATCTTATTTCATGAGAACCACACCTGCCCTGAATGGCCGGTTCCTTCCAGTTAAGGTAACTAGTCTTCTTAGATGAATCGGCTCTTATACAACATCGTTCTTCACACCTTGGCAGCTCCGTTTCTTGCAGCCTACTACACCCCGCGCATTATTTTCGGAGGAAAGTACCGGAGGTCTCTTGGCGGGAAGCTAGGGAGACTACCCTCAGATTTCCAACCTGAACAGTTGCCGAGACCTCGAGTATGGTTTCATGCTGTTTCTGTGGGTGAGGTCATGGCTCTTGTCCCTCTCGTGAAAGCGCTTAAGGATCTGGAACCAGGAGCGGTAATACTGGTTTCCACTGGAACGGAAACAGGCCAGCATACCGCTCGCGAATCTATCGTTCAGGCAGACGGAATCTTCTATCTGCCTCTGGATTTTCCGGCTTTCGTCAATCCCGTTGTTGAGAGGATCCGGCCTGACCTCTTCGTATTAATGGAGACTGAACTCTGGCCGAATTTGATTCATCGTCTCAAGAAGAGCGGTACGAAAGTGGTCCTTGCGAACGGGAGGATTTCAGACCGCAGCTTTCCCAGGTACAAGAAACTAAAAAGATTCTTTTCTCCAACCCTTCAACACTTAGATCTGTTTCTCATGGTCTCCCATGTTGATGGTTCCAGAATAGCAGCAATGGGTGCTCCGGAGGAAAGAATCCACGTAACAGGCAACACCAAATTTGATGCCGTCTCAGCCCAAACGCCTGTTGAAAGTGAAGCCCAAATAAGAAGCATATTGGATTTAGAGGCATCAAGCAGAGTCCTTGTAGCCGGCAGTACGCATCCGGGTGAACACGAAATCGTGCTGGATGCATACAATATGCTCGTGAAAACATTTCCTGATCTCATACTCGTAATTGTTCCCCGTCATGTGGAAAAAACCTCTTACGTACTATCGTGTATCAAGGCACGAAATATGGCCTCCCCTTTTCTCAGAAGTTCTGCTCATTACGGGGAGAGAAGAAACGGACGCCGGGTAATAGTCTGGGACCAAACTGGTGAACTTTTTCAGGTCTTTTCCATAGCGTCCGTTGTATTCATGGGCGGGTCACTGGTTCCCAAGGGGGGCCAAAACATTATGGAGCCTGCGGTCTGGGGCAAAGCGGTTTTTTTCGGACCTTCAATGGAGGACTTTCGGGATGCTCGTGAAATTCTCATAAGGAGCGGAGCCGGCAAGGAGGTATCTGGCCTGAAAGAGTTGGCCGAGGGAATCAGACAAGTTCTCTCAGATCCTGAGAGGGCAGGCCACCTTGGCGCCAAAGGTCGTCACGAGATGTTAGGACACGCTGGGAGCGCTCGCAAAAACGCAGAGCTACTAGTCCGGCTTATAAAGACTAGCTAAACTGGCTGACGTCGCCTTTTCCTTCTCTCAGAATCTTCGGGACTTCATCCAATAGGCTTATGATTGAAGATGGTTCGGGCAAGAACACGCCACCGTCTACAACCATATCGACCTGCCCTTTATATATCCTATCGATTTCCTTCGGATCATCCAGGAGTTGGTCGTCAGGCATTCGTGCCGATGAACTCAGTATTGGATTCCCAAGCATCTCCAACAGGGCCAGACATATCCGATTATCCGGAATGCGTATACCCACCTCGTTGCGTTTTGTAAGAACAATCCTCGGTACCAATCGTGTGGCCTTCAAGATAAAGGTATATGGGCCGGGAAGATAACGTCGGAGTATTTTATAATGGGTGTCGTCTACCTGGGCATAATGGGAGATGGCCTTTAGATCGGCGAATACAAAAGAAAGGTGCCTCTTGTTATCCATCCGTTTTATACGACGAACTCTCTCAAGAGCCTTCTTGCTGTGGATATCACATCCTAAGCCGTAAACCGTGTCCGTTGGATAGATAATTACTCCATCGGCGCGGAGAACATTCACTACGCGGTCAATATGGCGAGGCTGGGGATTAGCTGGGTTTATTTCTATTATCATTTCAGGAGTCAGGATAAATGATTTTGCCTTCCAGAAGTATATCCGGGCCTACCCGAAACGATCTCACGTCGATCAGCCGGGGAGCTTCCATCAATTCATTTATGCCGGTACCTCCGACACCTGATTGGGCTGATTCGCCCCCTATTATGATTGGCGCATAAAAAAACAGACATCGGTCAACAACTTTTGATTGTAGCGCAGCCCACGCGAGCCCGGCTCCGCCCTCAATGAGAAGAGACGTGATCCCGATGCCGTACAAGTGGTAGAGCAGATCCTGTAGATCGACCCGGTCACGCCCTTTGGTCCGTAAGACTTTGGCACCTTTTTTCTCAAGTCGAGCAGTGCGGTCGGCCGGTGGGTTTTTCTTGGTCGCAATTATCACTCCTGCTGAGGATGAGGTGTCAAAGATCTTCGCATTCAGCGGAGTCCTCAGATCCGAGTCCGCAATTATTCGTACCGGATCTCTTCCACGTCCGTTTTTCAAGCGTGTCGTGAGGGCGGGATTGTCACCGAGTACCGTTCCGATACCTACCATTATGGCGGAGACACGGTTCCTCAACCTATGAACCTTACGGCGCGATTCTTCAGAAGTAATCCACTGTGAATGGCCTGTGCGGGTAGCTATTCGTCCGTCGAGGCTCATGGCCAACTTCAAGAAGACGAAAGGGCGCGTCATGGTCACGTTGGTGACATAAATCTCGTTGATTCTGCTGCAACGTTTCTCAGATACGTGGCCGACCACTTCAACCCCGGCATTTCCGAGTGTCTTGGCTCCTCCGCCCCGGACATCTGGATTAGGATCATCCATGCCATACCAGACTCTCTTGATACCGGCTACCAGGATAGCCTCAGTACAGGGAGGGGTTCGTCCGTGATGATTACACGGTTCTAACGTGACAAACATTTCAGAGCCTCGAGCATCGGGCCCGGCAGCTCGTATAGCCTCAACTTCGGCATGAGGCTCTCCTGCAGCATGATGGTAGCCTGTTCCAACCACCTTTCCGTTCTTCACGAGTACTGCGCCCACCGCTGGGTTTGGGGAAGTCCGTCCCAGGGCCCTTCTGGCCAGTTTGAGGGCCAGGGACATGAATCGGTCCGCCTCACGTGGGATCAAGGACCTCTCCACTCTGATCCGGGGGTCCATTTTGAGAACGACTGTGCTCCCGGGCTTCTCTGAGTTCATACAATTCCTTTATTTCCCTCATGAATTCCTCAATGTCTCGAAAAGAACGATATACCGATGCAAATCTGACGTAGGCTACATCATCCATATGCTGAAGAGCCTCCATCACCCGTTCGCCGACATAGGCCACACTAATCTCTTTTTCGGGCCGTTCCATAAGCTCTTGCTCGATGGAATCAGCTACGGCTTCGATCCTGTCGATGCTGACAGGCCTTTTCTCGCAAGCACGACGCATACCTTCGACGATCTTTCTTCGGTCGAAGGTCTCTCTGCGGCCGTCTTTCTTGATAACGTACGGGAGAATCTCTTCTATTCTCTCGTAAGTAGTGAATCTTTTCTTACAGTCCAGACACTGACGACGACGTCGAATTACCGTATTATCCTTACCGAGGCGGGAGTCGATCACTCTGTCGTCTATAGCGCCGCAGGCAGGGCATTTCATTCTTGACCGCCTTATATCAGGTCGTCAATTCACTAGCTATTAATACCAATATTTATATCGAATCACAACATGATGCAAGAAAAATAAAGAATTTTGTTTTCATAATCGGTTTGCTTTATCTTGTTTAAAAGGATAAATAAAGAAATATTTTTTTATGGGCCGGATCAATCAGTCTTTACTGAAATTTCCATGAATGCAGGTGCCATGACAGTCGGGGACAAGATTATTGTAATGGCTGTTCTTGTCTTGGCCGCTTCTCTCTTCTTTATTGTCCCACGTCTGCTGGTAACGGACGGTGCGTCTATCGAAGTTTGTTCGGGCAAGGACGTAAAAGGAAAATTCTCTTTGAATCAGGAGAGACGGTTTGATGTAATGGGGCCACTCGGGAAAACCATAATTCAAATAAAAGGAGGCCGGGCGAGCATAGTTTCTTCTCCGTGTCCGAACAAGATTTGCGTCAGCATGGGGTCTCTGGGGAAAGAGGGCGGCGTCTTGGTTTGTGTTCCTAACGAGGTGGTCGTTAGAATAGGTACAGATCGGGCCGACGGTCTAGATGCGGTGACCCGATGACAGAGCGGATACAAAGGCTGTCACGCTTGGCCCTGCTTCTTGCCCTTGCGGTAGTGATCCACACCGCGGAGGCCTTTCTTCCGTTAACCGTTGTCTGGTTCAGGTTCGGCTTTGCAAACATCATAGGGCTGGCCACGCTCTACCTATTCGGTTTCAAAGACGCTCTATTACTGACGCTGGGGCGGATATTCCTCGGTTCGCTGACCACAGGGCTTTTCGGTTCTCCTGCTTTTTTATTGTCCCTTTCCGGTGGGACTTGCTCAATTATGGCTATGGGCTTACTGCACAGATATTTTTCCCGGACATTTTCTGAGATAGGGATAAGTCTCGTGGGCGCAGTGTGTCACAATATGGCCCAACTCGGGGTCGCTTATTTGGTCTTAGTCAGAAACGAGGCAATTTTGATGGTGATGCCTCTAATGATCCTCGCGGCCGCGATTACCGGTTTCATCAATGGGCTGGCGGCCCGTTTCTTCATTCAACACTTCAAAAAACTGAGTACGGCCAAAATCTGTTAATACCCCATCAGGCCGCAACATCTTGTGCATACCGGCATGAGACCTTGCTCGGTTATACTCTTTCGGAAATGTTTGTACGGTTCCGAGTTCCAAAGCTCCGTTATGGTGTTTTCTTTTACGTTTCCTATAACGAAGTCGTGGTAGTCGCGGCAGGGAGACATGTCCCCGTTTGAGTTGATCTCCACGGCGCTGAATATGGAAACGCACCTGTCAAATCCGAAGCGGCAGTCGTGGTCCGTATAGTAGGTCTTCAGATCGTTGGGATCCGTCAGGGGCGGCATGATCACCACTGAGGGGCCTGATAGGCCTGCAGCCAGATCGCTCAAACGTTTTAACTGATCGGAAAGCACTCGGTAATCAGGTGGTCTCCAATTACCGATCCATCCGAAGTGCTTCTGCGGTTTGAAACCGAAACGTTCCTGAAAATCCCTGGAATGACTCTCCGCTGATTGTTCGTCGATCCACCAGGCGAGATAGAACACGCAAACATCAACTTTGTCCTTAAATACTTCGTAGATATCAACCAAACGTTTGTAATTGACATTGTTGATTGTGGTCAGGGCAGCCAGTAACGGGAGCCGCTGTCTTTTATCCTTCCTGAGTTCACCTATTTTGTCGATGGCTTTGCTGATGGTGTCGAAGTTATCCACATCTGCACCAGCGCCGGGACGGCTCGCATTGTGAGTCTCAGCGTCCGGGCCATCCACTGAAATTTGTATGATGAACATGGGAGCGTTTACAAGCCTCTCTGCGTTCTTCACCAGTCCGGTGCCGTTGGTTGCAATGCTCGGGGCCATCCCCAGTCTGGCTGCTTCCTCGATGATTTCAACAGACCCCTTGTAAAGCATCGGCTCCCCACCCCAAAGGTAAACCGAGGGAGTGTGACCATGCTTATAGAGGTCTTGAATAAGCTCTAAGTAACGTTCTGTGGATACCTCTTTACTCTTGAGTTCGGGCAGTGAGCATGAACGCAAGAAGCCCCTGTCACCCCACTGGCCGCACGTGTGGCATCGCAGGTTGCAAATATCGGTAATCCGGATGCTGCATTGCCTGATTCGTTTGGCAGTACCCTTATCCGCCCGTGGGGAGAGATTTCGGAGGAATTTGTCCACCTGTATCATTGCAACGTTCTTGGCGTACTTGGGTTTTTCCAGTACTTTGAGCGCGGTCTTCAATATTGTGGATATGGGCAACCAGCTCTGGCTCATTCTGTTTGTGTCTCCATTGAAAAAGTCTCAATCGATTCCACTTTGCAAGGAACAAATCTGTGCAGCGGTGTGGCTGCCAACTGATCACGATGAGTGTTCTTGGTCAGACGGTTGACATTTGCACCGCAGGACTTGCCCTGGAAAATCAAACCGAAACCGTGGGGGATTGTCACATGACCCGGACGAGCGGAGCCGGTGAGTTCAAGTTCGATCTCGACGCTACCTGCCTCGGTGGTGACCTTGACTACCTGGCCATCAACCAGCCCCAGCATACCGGCGTCTGCTGGGTGCATGGCCACGGTGCATGGCCGTGGTCGACCAGCATTCCAAGACGGGTCTCTCATGATAGTGTTAGCGTTTTCGTCCATATGCCGTCCAGCCATGAGTATCAGAGGATACTGGGGATCCATTTTCAGAGCTTCCAACTCCCCCTCCGGCTCGATCCTCTGAACCCAATCCTCAAGTTCCGGGATGAATAGGTTGATCCTACGGTCTTCTGTCCTGAGGTCTCGAAGGCCGTCTGACGGATCACACTTGCCTAAACATATACCCTCCGGGTGGTCGAGCAGGGCCTGAAAAATCTGTTCACCCATTCCCAAACCAGGGTCAAATCCTGATCGAGCAGCATTTTCCCTGAAAGATCGGGGGGTCATTTGGAGAAGACCCCATAGAGCTGCAAGATTGGGCGAACCCAGCGCGTTACCCAAGGTTTTGCCTAGCACAAAGGGTATCATTTTCGCGGCACGTGGCTCGGACTGTACAAACTGCATGAAATCCATGCCGAATTTCATTCGGTCTCCTCGTGCAGCTTCGTAGAGTGAGTCCGGTATGTCCGGCATAAGACCTAGTTGCGCCGCAAGCCTTATCAGGATTTCACTTTCCTCGAGAGGCTCACCTACTGCCTCGACCACAGGCCTGCGCATCTGGAAATAAGTTTCAGGATATGTCCACGCGAAAAAAGTTCCATCCCATTTCTCGTAGGCTGATTTCGCTGGAAGCACGTAATGAGAGAGCATGGCTGTTTCGGATAGCGCAACATCCACGGTGACCAGAAGGTCCAACCGACGAAACGCTTCCTCGTAAGCCGTAGTGTCCGCATATGACCTGAGGGGATTCGCGGCGCTGACGATTACGGCCCGGAGGCTCTCCGGTCCCTCAGCCATGATCTCCTCCGGCATCACGTTGGGGGGGAATGTTCCCATTATAGCAGGAAAATCCGTTGCAATGGTGCGCCACGTCTTTGAATCGCGCTCGTCGGAATGGGCCCCGAGAGGCATCAAGTGGCCCGGAAGCACGTTGCCGCCTCGCACGCCGATACGTCCGCACACTGCGAGCAGGATCACTTCCAGGTAAGAAGCGACCGTGCTGTGACGATTCATTAGGATTCCAAGGTCTGAATGAAGGGAAGATTTGCGGGTTGCAAACAAACGACTGACTTCCTTCACCTCCTCGAAATCGAGTTCACACACTTTGATAGCCGATTTTGCATCAAAATCGCTGAACCACTTGAGAATAGAGTCAAATCCGCTGACATGCTCGGCGATATAATCGGCTTTTTGCAGTCCCTCCTGCAGTATGATCGCTATCATGGCCCTGATAAGCAAAGCGTCGGTTCCCGGACGCACTGCAAGATGAATATCTGCACGTTCAGCCGTTTCCGAGCGCCGAGGATCTATCACGACAAGGAGTTTTCCCGGATCTTCGGAAATTCTTTTCAATCGGCGACGCGCTTGAGGCATCTGGTGGCTCATCCACCCGTTCCAGCCAATGGCCAGAAGCATGTCGGTTTCATGGTGGTCGGGAAGAGTCAGAAGGTATTGACGCCCCAAGGTCCGACCTTGCACCCAAAACATACCTGTCAATTCTTGGGCCAGCGGGCTGTAATGATAACTAGAGCCAAGTTCCCTCAATAGACGCACTGCAAATGCAGCCTCAAAGTGGCATCCTTGGCCTCCGCCGCCAACGTAGGCAAGAGAGCGTGGTCCTCGCAGATCTAGGATGGACTTAAGTTTTTCCGCTATCTCATTGAGCGCCTGGTCCCAGGAAATTCTTTCAAATTTTTCCCCGATCTTTTTAAGAGGATGCGTCAGACGGTCGGCATGGGTTTGATAGTGAGCTATTTTGAGGCCTTTTCGACAGCAGTATCCTTCGCTTTTAGGATTGTCTTTATCGGGTTTCACTTTGACGATGCGGTTTCCTTCAGTCATGACCTCGAGACCGCAGTTTTGAGCACAACATACACAGCCGGTTTTATGCCAATGTCCCATGTACAACACTCTTCCTAAACTATAGATGCCGTCCCTAAATAGTTGCCAGACTTTTTATTACGCAGCCATATAGCCCTAGGATTACTGCTATGTTTTCATATTCCGTGTTCTCTAAATCCACCATAGAATAATAAAAGGTTTGTATCGCTGTGTTTTCATAGGGTTGAGGAAATTATGATCCGTTGTATTTCATTGGTTCCCTCATAAATTTGAGTGATCTTAGCATCCCTCATCATTCGCTCCACAGGGTATTCTGAGCTATATCCGTATCCACCCAAGATCTGTACCGCTTCGACCGTCGTCCACATAGCCACATCTGAACAATAGGCTTTGGACATTGAAGAATGTCGAAGTGTTTCCGGCGGGACGCGTGAGAGATCTTTGACAACTTTGTCCAAAAGCGAGCACGTCTTCCAGAGGAGTTGCCGTGCCGCGGTTATTCTCATGGCCATGTCGGCCAGCTTGAAAGCGATGGCTTGATGCTTGATTATTGGTTTACCAAAAGTAACCCGCTCCTTGGCATATTGAGTTGCATATTCGAATGCTCCGGCGGCTATCCCCAGTGCTTGAGCCGCGACGGATGGCCTGCTGAAGTCGAGGGTCTTCATCATGATATGGAACCCCTGACCCTCTCCAGCCAACAGGTTTTCCACGGGTACCTCCACGTCCTCAAATATGAGTTCTCGCGTGTCGGAACATTTAATTCCCAGCTTGCTTTCCTTCTTGCCGACCGTGAAGCCCGGCATACCCTTTTCTAGGATGAAAACACCTGCGCCCTTGTAGGGAGGAACGTCCGGATTGGTTACCGCATACACTGAGTAGATGTCGGCAACTCCTCCGTTTGTTATCCACATCTTTGATCCATTGATAATGTATTTGTCACCTTTGCGTACCGCTCTGGTTTTCAAATCTGCAACGTCCGAGCCCCCTTTAGCTTCAGTCAGACCGAAAGCGGCAACCTTTTCACCCGTAGAAAGGGGCCTGAGATATTTGTCCTTTTGTTCGTGATTCCCTCCCAGAATTATCGGAAGGGTCCCCAACTCTTGGCAGGACGGGATCAAGGCAACAGATGCATCGGCTTTGGCGAGTTCTTCCACTACAATGCAATGGGCTATCATTCCCGCTGCCATCCCATCATACTCCGCCGGGAAGTCTATACCCATGAGCCCATTTTCCTTCATGAGTTCCAGCATGTCATAGGGGTATTCCTCTTTCTTGTCTCTCTCTTCTGCGCCCGGTGCTACCTTCTCTTTGGTCAGGCGCCGGACCATATCCTGAAGCATCTGCTCTTCTTCCGTCAGGCCAAATCTTTCAATTTCTTCCATTTTTCCCTCCACTTGGAAATCGGATCAGCATTGCGGCATCCTGGGTGTGGTAGTTAAGCCATTGATCCCTCACAGAATACCGACAGTTAAATGTCGAATCATTAACTATAGTCGTAAAATCCCTTACCGGACTTCCGGCCGAGATGTCCTGCACGTACCATCTTCCGAAGAAGAACAGGGGGGCGGTATTTGGGATCCCCGAATTCTTCGTAAAGATGTAGTTGGACACTAAGCAGAGTGTCCAACCCCACCAGGTCCGCCAAGGCCAAAGGACCCATGGGATGGTTTGCGCCTAATTTCATTCCTTCGTCGATCTCTTCAGCGCTTGCCAAGCCCTCTTGCAGAACAAAAATTGCTTCATTGAGCATTGGTACCAAGATACGGTTTACGACGAAACCAGGGGCTTCCAAGACCTCAATTGGAGTCTTGCCCATTTTCTTTGCCAGCTCTTTTATCACTGCTACGGTAGCATCGGAGGTGCCGTATCCTCGTAAAACCTCCACGAGTTTCATGACTGGGACGGGGTTAAAAAAGTGCATCCCTATGAAACGATCCGGCCGTTTCGTCGCGGATGCCATTTGAGTTATACTGAGACCTGAGGTGTTGGTCGCAAAGATCGTAGATTCATCGGCAATACTATCCAGTTCCGAGTAAAGACTTTTTTTGAGGTCCATATTTTCTATGACGGCTTCTATGGTCACCTGGACACCTGCAGCCGCTTCACTCAAAGATAGAGTGCCCTTGATGCGAGATCGAACTGCATCAGCCTCGGAAGGTTCAATTTTCCCCTTTTCACTCAACCGTTTCAGATTCTTTTCAATGGTGGCGATTCCCTTGTCCAGGAACCGGGACTCCACATCCATGATTTTTACCTCAATACCGCTTTGAGCCGCTATCTGAGCTATCCCAGCACCCATTAAACCGGCCCCTATCACGCCAATTTTCTTGATTTCCATAACCAATTCTCCCTTCCTTAGAGGAAACTTAATTTCATCGGTTTGCCATCTCTGAAGCGAGCATCGTCTTCCTGATCATTCTGAAGGCAAGCAGGTGAATTTTACGACCATTACATCGAATAATTATCAGAGAGACAAGCATTGTTCAAGCAATTCCGATTTAGACACAAAATGACAGACACAAACCGTTCTTTTGCTCTGAATACTCGACTGTGATATTATAGCGTAGTATTCTGATCGAAGAAGCATTCTATCTCCAAATAAGGAGGAACAGATGGCCAAGGTAGCCGTCATCGGTGTGGGGCAAAGTTCGTTCGTGCGGTCTTACCCCGGTTCGATCCGAGAACTGGCCTTCGAGGCTTACAGGGAGGCCATGAAGGACGCCGGCCTTAAGTCCGACCAGATCGACGCGTCGATTATATGTTCCGCACCCGAGTATGACAAACAAAGAACTCCATCCGGTCTCATGGCAGAATACCTGGGACTGAATCCACAACCTACTTTCTATGTCGAAAGCGTATGTTCGTCAAGTTCCAGTGGGCTTCGCACGGCCTATGCCTTGATCGCCTCCGGACTTCACGACGTAGCGTTGGTGCTGGGATTTCAGAAGATGTCCGAGATATCTTCTGCGGAATCTCAGGAGAGAATGGGGCGCGGCGCGGACATTCAATGGGAAGCCCCCTTCGGGACCATGATGCCTGCGTATTACGCAATGTACGCGCGCGGTCACTTTGAAAAATACGGCACTACCGAGGAAGATCTGGCCTTGATTAGGTTGAAATCCTCCACATATGGCCAAATCAACGACAAGGCGGTCTTCCGCAAATCTCTCACCCTGGACAAGATTCTGGAACCCAAATACATAGCCACACCTCTTAAAATCTTTGACTGCTGTGCTAACGCTGATGGCTCTTCCTGCGTAATCCTCGCGTCTGAAGAAAAGGCCAAAGATTTGTGTCAAAAACCGATCTGGATAAAAGGGCTGGGTATGGCCACTGCCCCAATAAACATGGCGGGCAGAGATACCTTCAGCGGTTTGAGATGCGCCCAGCTAGCGGGAAAGAGAGCTTACGAGATGGCAGGAATTACTGCCTCGGATGTTGACGTGGCCGAAGTCCACGACTGCTTCACTATTGCCGAAATGATGGCCTATGAGGACCTTGGTTTCGCCGAACAGGGCAAAGGTAAGGACCTGATTAGAAATAAAGAGACATACAAAGAAGGCCGAATTCCGGTGAACGTGGATGGAGGTTTACTTTCCAAAGGCCATCCCATAGGAGCTACAGGGGGATCTCAAATAAGAACTATAGTGCTCCAGTTACGCGGTGAGGCCGGCGAAATGCAAGTGCAGGGAGCAAAAATCGGTCTCGTACACAACATAGGCGGCGTCGGAATTTACGGTAACGTGAGTATATTCTCAACGGAATGATTAATCCCGTATCCCGTCTCATTAACAATTGGAGGACAACATGGGATTCGAACAGTTCGGTATCATAAGTTTTACAGGTGTTACAAAAACAGAACAGTTCGTAGAGTTTCTCAAAAACAACGAGATCTGCGGCACCGTGTGCAAGGGATGCGGGGCAAGATTCTTCCCTCCCAGGACTGACTGTAATATTTGTCTCAGTGACGATGTTGATTGGTTCCCCATTTCTGGAGAGGGGAATCTGATCACCTATACCAAGGCAATGTTCGCTCCCGCGGGTTTCGAGAAGGATGTGCCTTATGTTTTAGGTGTTGCTGAGTTCAGTGACGGCATCAAAGTCTTCGGACGATTAGATAAATCTCTCAGCGACGATGCAGTCAAACCGGGAATGAAAGTAAAAATCCGGGTGATTAACTTGGAAAACGACCGCCTGACCTATGAATTGACGGCAGCCTGAGCCGTTGGGATACGACCGAATAAAGTCCTGTATCAAAGTATGTTGTAGTAATTTGGACTGAAATCTTCCCGCTACCTGTCCTGCGGCACCCTGAGGAATTCCTCAGTGTGCCGCAGGTATAAGATGTCGTTGACGAGAGATTTACCCCCCACCCAACGTTCAAGCTCTTTTCATTCTCTATTCGCTCTTATACAACTCCCCCTGAAATAGTTAGCTGCTGTTTGTGGTTATCATTCTTTCTTGAGTGGACATATGGATGATGTCTCAGCAGAAAAGTTGTTTGACAAATTCGAAGCATTGTCATATGAAAGCAATATGTTAAAGCATTTAATTAATGTTTTAGTGTAGTGCATGGTGTAACTTATTAAAATCAAAGATATAAATTGTCATTTGAATGTTTTGTTCCCAATGGGCCTCCTTCCTTCTGGATTGACCCATGCTCCTGCCCACTTTTCCCTGCACTCGTTTCTTAGGAGCTTCTTCATCATTCTGCTCATTTTGATTTCCAGCAATCATGGTCGTGCGCAGAGTCTTGACTCTTCACCCTACTCTAACCCAGCAGTCTCCTCTTTTCCATCCACCGAAATGTCGACGATTGAACCTTCCAATCCTCTGGGATTACCTGGAAGTTCGGCAGGTAATGCCTCCAGCTTCCAGTCTATTCCCATTTCAAGTAATCTTTTCACTAGTATTATACCTATCGTCCCCAATCTTCAGATAGGGTATCTTTACTCTTTCGGTAAGGACCTCCGCTCCGGTCGCCTCACAGCAGATTATTTGCTTCCTATGAATCTCGGATGGGATGACGCTATTTTTGCTCAAGCTCATTTGGAATCACAGAATTATTGGAAGACTCCAGCCGGATATTCTCAGCACAGGCTGGATATGTCGCTGGGTGGGGGTTACCGAAAGCTCTTCGGAAACAGCCTTCTTGGGGGGGTGAATGGTTTTTATGATACTTCTCGGCTATTTGGAAAATGGTATAGCTCCGGCAGTATTGGTCTTGAAATGGTCACAGCTTACGGCAACAACGACTTCATGGATCTAAATTTTAATTATTACGGCGGACTTTTCAACAATGCCATTGATATTTTCGAGGTATTCCGAGGAGGCCCTTCAAATTTTGATTGTGAAGCGGGGTATTCCCATAACTTGTATTCAGATGACTATGGTTTGAGAGTGAAGTTTGCTGGGTACAAATTTGATTTAGGAACAAGCATTTACGGTTGGAGAGCCGGAGTGGACCTCGTTGCATGGGACGGAGTGTGTGAGTTCACATACGAGACTGGTCATGACCGCTTTAATGGAACGTATCAAACGGTTGGGGGCATGGTTAATCTCCCCCTCCAATTTGAGAAAGTATTCTCTGGGCAGAGCCCCTTTTTCGCACCGAACTCAAGTTGTTCCCCTGCACAAGGCCAGGGTAAATGTCAGCGTCCACCAACCAAAATTCCGTGTGTAAAGCCTGTCCCAATCTACGTTGATTCCTCTAACCTGAGAAAACTCCTTGGCCGACCAGTAAGGCGTCAGTTCACATCTTATGCAGTCCCGATACCGGATCCGGACCCCCCCGTCGCTTGGCTGGCCACCGGCCAAGCTGTTGTGGTGTTCAGCCTGGACCCGAAATACACTGCGGCCCTCCTTAATAACACCAAACCGTCCACCATAAAAATAAGCATCTCAGCCAACTCCCGCGGGGATGTGGATATCACCGGCCTTCAGCTTCACGTAAAAGAATCGGATACGGCGTGGCTTCTTCCATTACCGGACTGGACTACTGCAATGGGGAACTCTTATACTTACAACCTCTTCAAAGCTGAAATTACCAGCTTATGGGAAGCCTTATCTACCAAACCAGATCGATCGATAGCCGAAATACGATTCAACCAGCTCAATGGAGCCCTCCTCCAAAACCCGAACATCCTATTGACGATAACTCAGTGACTGTTTATACTCGTAGCCAAAATTTTGGTAATCTTTGTGTTGTCATTATAAATATAAAACAGCATATTACTATATATTTGAAAGAATGGCTGAATCGTCATCATGGATCTCTTCTCGTTGGGTGTAGGGCCGGAAGGTTGAGTACTGAGAGTCAAAGTAGGCCGTCATTATCCCTATGGGCCCGTTCCGCTGTTTTCCCACTATGATCTCCGCCTCTCCCTTCTTAGGGTTGTCTTCACTCTTGTTATAAACCTCATCCCTGTATATAAACAGGATAACGTCAGCATCCTGTTCTATTGCACCGGATTCTCTCAGGTCAGCCAACTGGGGCCTCTTGTTGGGACGGTCCTCAACTTTCCTATTGAGCTGGGAAAGGGCCATAACGGGAATATTAATTTCTTTGGCCAAGGCTTTTAGCGAACGGGATATTTCCGATATCTCCTTTTCTCTGGAATCAGACCTGGACGGAGCCTTCATGAGTTGAAGATAATCCACGATTACGAGCCCAAGATTTTTTTCCTTCTTCAAACGGCGGGCTTTGGCTCTTATTTCCAAACTGTTGATAGCCGGTGTATCATCGATGTAGAGCGGCGCATCTGAAATGCTTCCAACAGCCAAGGTCAAGCGTCCCCAGTCTTGCTCGGCAAGAAAACCGGTTCGAAGATTTCGAAGGTTCACCTTGGCCTTTGCGCAGAGAATTCTAAGAGCTATCTGTTCCTTGCTCATTTCAAGAGAGAATACGGCAGTGGTCGTGCCGGCTTCGATTGCGGCATTCATCGCAACGTTCAGAGCAAATGAGGTCTTTCCCATCGAGGGACGTCCAGCGATGATGATTAGGTCGGATGGCTGAAATCCTGCTGTGAGGGAATCGAGATCTTTGAAACCCGAGGGCACTCCCGTAATATTTTCTTTTCTCTCATAAAGACTCTCTATAGCAGCGAAGCTTGACTTCATGAGGTCATGGATGTGAACAAACCCGCTCTGGATACGAGACTCCCCTATCCGGAACATAGTCTGTTCAGCCTCGTCAAGAAAATCGTCGATATTCGGATGGTCCTCGTAACAGCGGGTAGAGATCTCAGTGGCTGCCGATATCATCTGGCGAAGCAAGGACTTCTCTTTAACTACTTTTGTATAATGTAATATGTTGGCCGCGCTTGGAACGGCATCGATGAGTTCAGTGAGGAAGGGGACACCACCTACGGTTTCAAGTATACCTTTTTTTTTTAGGGCGGCGGTAAGGGTGAGCCAGTCGACCGGCTCGTTTCTGTTGAACAATTCTGTAACAGTTTGAAATACGGATCGGTGAGCTTCCCGGTAGAAATCATCAGCCGAAAGAGTCGCTATAACCTTGGGAAGTGCATCATTGTCCAGAAGCATTCCCCCCAGTATTGCTCGTTCTCCTTCGAGAAACTGGGGGGGGAGTCTGATTTGATCGCCTTTCTCAGACGACATTCTCGCCCTCATCCTCCAGCTTAACTACTATATTTATATTCGTTACCACCTCGGGGTGCAAACGGACTGCCGCCTTGTACTCGCCTAGTTTCTTAATAGGTTCTGAGAGGGAGATACGCTTTCTATCTATTTCGAAACCCTGAGCCTCCAAGGCTGCTGCAACGTCTCCTGAGGTAACGGAGCCGAATAGTCGAGCGTCTTGATCCTTTGATTTCCTGAGAAAGTTCAGAGTCAAAGCGGAGAGTTTCTCAGCCTGTAGTTCGGCAGCCCCCTTTGCTTTAGCCAGTTTCTTTAGTTTTGACTCAATAAGAGTTCGATAGTAGTTGAGGTTCTTATCTGTGGCGGTACATGCCAACTTTCGGGGCAGCAGGTAGTTACGGGCATAACCGTCTTTGACTTTAACCGTCTGGCCAACTGTTCCCAAATCATCAATATGTTCCAGAAGGATTACGTTCATATCTTTTCTCCAGGAGGTCCTCAATTATCGCTTTGGAACCGTGAAAGGAAGCAGGGCTATGTTCCTGGCCCTCTTTATTGCCGTTGTCAATTGTCTCTGATGCTTGGCACAGTTTCCGGAAATCCTTCTCGGTATGATTTTCCCTCTTTCCGTGATGAACACTCTCAATATGTTCGGTTCCTTGTAGTCCATTCTCAGGGATGAGTCCGCGCAAAAACGACAAACTTTGCTGCGAGGGAAAGGTCTCCTTCTCGGTGGTCTACTTACAGTCATCGTCCCTCCTTTTCAGCATCCAGGGCCGAAGACGGCCCGATATCGCCGGACTCCGTCGTAAGGTTATCGTTCTGGGTTCCTAGTTGACTAGTTTCAGCCGTCTCAGGACTTAATGCTTCCAGATTTCCGGGCACCGTTTCTACTGGCATGGTTTCGCGATCGGTCTCATCGGAGGATGCGACGAGGGGCGTGACGGCGTCAGCCGCATCTAGGATTTCCACTGGATCCTCCTGTACCGCTTCCTTTTTTTGAGCAGCAGCCTTGAATGCCTCAAGATCCACTTCCTCGTCCACTTTGACACTGAGGAATTTCATCACATCCTCTGAGATCTTGAACTGCCTTTCCAGCTCGTTTATGAGGGCTGGGAGGCCAACAAAATCAAAGAGGATATATCGCCCCCTGTCTCGCTTCTTGACCTTGTAGGCAAGCCTTTTGAATCCCCAGTCTTCGATCTTGATGATTTCTCCGCCGCTTGTTTTAATTAGCGAACTGTATTTTTCGCTAAAATTTCGAATTTCGTCATCCGGCATCTCGGGGTCCAGAATGACTACAGACTCGTAGCGCCGCATAGTTTCTCCTTTCGGGTATCAAGCCCCAGGGGGGCAAGGAGTTAAAATAGTTAAATTACATAATGGAGTCTACTTTTTCAACTATAAAAATTTCAAGCCTGAAAAATTCTCAGTCCTCTACCAGTATAATTAACAACTAACGTTTACTCATTTCCTCGCATCTCTCACATTTCCAGACTCTTTCCCTTATGAAAAAGAACAATACGCCGAAAGCCATAAAAATTGATCCGATATAATATGAAGCCGGCAGCACAAATTTGACAAACCATGGGACTTGGTAGAAGTTAGTCGCGTAGCCGTAAAAAGCCATTAGTAAAACCCCGATAGCCATCAAGCTCACACCTGCCGGTATGGACAGAACTGTCCGTGACGATTTTTTCATGATTCCGCCGCAACTTCCACAGAGTTTCACTCTCCCTGCCCTTACTCTATCTCGGTATTTACCAAGATCCTGGCCAGGGGCGACTACCGGACGAGAAGCAGCGCTATCACGGACATCTTCTCCAACCGCAAAGAGTCTGCTAAAATCATAATCCTGTGAAGACTGTTTAGATGGTCGATTACTTGCTGCAGAAGTTCCCCCCTGTGTTTGGAGAAGCTGATATCCTGTTCCTTTTAAGTGAGGCTTTTCTGGATTTTTCATAAGTTTCTTTTCGACCTTTGGCGTTGAGCTACATGGAAGTTGCTCCGGAAGAATCTATAAGGGATTACCGGCCAAGCTTATTGAATCTTGGATCCGGGTTAGGCCCTAACTGACGACCGGAAATAACTATTTGAAATAGCAATTTGAACCTACCGGCAGGTCTTCTACGAGGGACTTGTGCCAAGTCCGGCTACCGATGCTATCAGATTCCGGGGGAAAGTCAATTTGCTAAGATCTGCAAAAGGAAGCTATGGAAATCAAAAATTTTCTTGAGGGTAAGATGTCAGTGAGATCTTTCCGGCTGGGGCTCAAAAAACAAGGGGCAGGTTGAAACCTGCCCCAAAGACATATTCAATCACATTACTCTGTAGGTTACACGCCTAGAAACCTCACGTAAGGGTTACCGAACAGCAGGATCAGCGCAACAACCAGAGCGTAAATGGTCAGAGACTCGATCATGGCCAGACCAATGATCATTGTGGTGAGAATCCGGCCACCTGCTTCGGGGTTTCTCGATGTACCTTCGCACGCACCTCCGATAGCAGTTCCCATTCCGATACCACTCCCAATGGCGCCAAGTCCGATGGCCAAGCCTGCAGCCAGGACCGTCCATTGAATAATGCCTCCAGCGGCAGGGGACAGGTCAGCAGCAAAGGCTACTCCTGAAAATAAGCTAATAGCCAACATCATCAGACCAGCGGAAAATGCTCTCCTCATGTTTTCAAAACCTCCCTTTTTCTGTTATCAGTGAGCCTCTTCAAGAGATCCCACGATGTACATCATGGTCAGCATAATGAACACGAGGGTCTGTATGAAAGAAGTGAACACTTGCAAAACCATCATCGGCAACGGAACCAGGTAAGGAACCAACAGGGTGAGGATCACAATGGCAAGGTCCTCTCCCATGATGTTCCCGAAAAGCCGGAAGCTCAGGGACAATATGCGGCTGAAATGGCCGATGAGTTCGATCGGCAGCATTAACGGAATCAGCCATGGAACGGGCCCGATAAAGTGTTTGATATAATGAGTTCCGTGACTCTTAAGTCCGACATAATGGGTCGTCACAAAGGCGACAAGCGCTAAAGCCAGAGTGGTATTCAAATTGTTCGTGGACGACTGGAGCCAAGGGATTATACCTATAAGGTTACACGAGAGAATGAAAAGGGCCAGCGATGCTATGAGTGGAAAATAATGGCGCCCGTGTTCACCCATTGTCTGCACAACGATATCCTCAAGGGTTGAGACCACCACCTCCCAGAAATTCTGAGATCCCCTCGGTATCATCTCCAGCTTATTTTTGACGAGTAACGAAGCAACGATAAGAATGATCATGACGAGCCACGTGTTAAGGACGTTGTTCAGGTCCCCGTGAGTAACGCCCCACTTGTCCCAGAAATGCTCCATAGAGTGGAACAGCGGATTGGAGATTACATCGGTAAGCATAGGGGGATGAATATCTGCTGCGGCCATTGATTAGACCTCCTCATGGCGTCTATTCGCGACGTAGATCATGATCAGCATTCCAATGAGTCCGGCCGGAACTACCGACAAGCCGGTCACCAGACCTAGTGGATCCACTCGTAAAAATTTTATCAACAGAAAGAGACATAACCCAACAACGATCAGTCTCAGGTAAAATCCCAAAAGTAATGAAGCTGTGGCCCGTGGCCTATTGATAAATTCTACTCCTTTCACCTTGCGGGCTGATGCCCAGGTGTTTAGGAGAACAAGGGCTCCACCGGAACCAAAACCCAGCGTGAAATTCTGAGTCGCTAAGACGATGCACACAATCAGGCCAAGAACGTACACTATCCCAGACAAAAGGAACCAAATTCCCTGGATTTTTCCGAAGTTCATGTTGGGTCCCGGTTCTTGTCGGCGCGCAACTGCTTCCGGACCTCAATCCATACGTTACGACCTGCGGCCGCAACCCCGAAAAAAAAGAAGACTATACTCATATATGGAAATGTGCCGAATTTACCATCAAGCCAGTATCCGATACCGGCTCCGATAAATATGGCAAAGGCAATAGATGCGCCCAACTGAAGGGAATCGCCCACGAGCCTCCAAGTTGTCTGCATCTTGTTCACGAAGCTAGATCAGTTATCAGAAAATAGGGATTATTGTCAAGTTTTTTTCAAGGACAGTCCGAGAAAGAATTTTGTTCAGTATCGAAGGTGAGTTGACGTATGTGCTGAGCAATGGTAGGTCTAATAACTACCCCGGCATGAATAAACTTTTGAGACTTGTGTTTAGTCGGGCTTGCCAACACATTAACCAATGCACAGTTTATGTTCCAAAATTTACTATTTCGTGGAGAAGGTGAGACACATGATCAGCGACAATATTCAAGAGGCCTTTAACAAGCAAATCAACGCGGAGATTTATTCTTCCTACCTTTATTTGTCGATGTCTGCTTATTTTCTGTCAGTAAATCTGAACGGTTTTGCGAACTGGATGCGATGTCAGGCACAGGAAGAGCTTGTTCATGCGATGAAGTTCCATAATTTCATCAACGATCGGGGTGGAAACGTTATTCTGTCGGAAATTGAGGGGCCTCCGACAAAATGGAATTCTCCCATCCAGGCCTTTCAGGATGCCTACACCCATGAGCAGAAGGTAACAGGTTTGATAAACACTCTGGTTGATCTAACCACGGAGCAAAAAGACCATGCTTCTGCCACGTTTCTTCAATGGTTTGTCAACGAACAGGTTGAAGAGGAGGCATCTGCGGACGGTGTGGTCCAACAGTTGAAGCTGGCTGGAGACCAGGGTAGTGGATTGTTCATGATCGATCGTGAACTGGCGTCACGCACATTCGTTATGCCCATTGTTCTTTAATGTGAGGAGGATTACCATGACGGAGATGTCCGAGAGTTCCCTAAAAATGCTGAACCTAGCCTTGGAAAAGGAAGAAAGAGGAAGAGATTTCTACAAGGATGCTGTCTCAAGGTGCAGCACTGAACTGGGAAAAGAAATGTTCCGTAACCTGATGGCAGATGAAGGGATTCATATCAAACGAGTAAAGCAAATTTACGAGTCGCTCCAAAAGGGTCAGCCCTGGTCTGCTCAGTGGAAATCCCACAAGGTTGAAAATGAGGACCTGCAGAAGCTCGTCAGGGATAGAATGCTTAAGCTCGGTTCTAAGGTGAAATCGGAAAGCGGCGATCTTGATGCCTTAAAAATAGGTTTAGAGATGGAACAAGGCGCCGTAAATTTCTATGAGGAACAGCTTGAAAAATCAACTGATCATCTCGAGAGAGATTTCATAACCTGCATGATCGCAGAGGAACGCAGCCACTACGCTGCTCTCCAGGACGTCAAACTCTATCTTGAAGATCCGGAGTCTTGGTTTAGCGAAAAGGAGCGTTCCACACTGGATGGAGCTTAATTCCCATTCATGAGTAGCAAGGTGGGAATGGCGGGAATTGGGTAGGGTAATGCACAATTACTCAATGCCTTAGGTAAAGGCTTTGGGGAGCGAACTTGAAGAGTGACCGTGAAAAGTGGGACAGCCGCTACACCCACCAAGAGGAACCCTTCCCTGCTCCGGATGAATTGCTTGTTCACCACGTGGACTTGCTAAACTCCGGGAGAGCGCTTGATGTTGCGTGCGGCTTAGGGGCAAACGCTCTTTTCCTTGCTGAACTCGGATATGAGATTGACGCCATTGACATAAGTTTTCCGGGTCTTCTACGACTGAAAACGGAGGCCATTCGGCTTAGCCGCAGCATCTTTTGTGTGGCGGCAGATCTTGATTACTATCCGCTTCCCCAGGGAATCTACGATGTAGTAGCAGTATTCTACTTTTTTTCTCCGCCGCTGATGCGATACATTGCGGACTCATTGAAAGAAGGCGGCCTGCTTTTTTATGCCACATATAACTATCGTCACCAGTCTGTAAAACCAGGTTTCAATGAGTCTTATCTTGTGCCCAGGCACGGATTGAGGCCTTATTTTCCGCTGTTCGACATAATGTTTTCCGAAGAGGCGGCTGGTGAGTCTGGAAACATCTGTTGCCTGGTCGGTCGCAAGACTCGAAATTAGTATTTGCATAGGGCCGACACTTTTTCTCCTGGTTAACATAGTAAAATAACAAATGATCAATCCATTCGACGGTGTACGAATTGCTTTGGGCGCCCTGAAGGTGAACGTTTTGCGCTCCCTGCTCACAATGCTTGGAATCGTGATCGGGGTGGGTGCTGTCATTGTAATGGTGGCTGTTGGCGCTGGTGCCCGCGAGATGATCGGAGATCAGATCCGTTCAATCGGCAGCAATCTTATTCTGGTAGTTCCCGGCGCAACTACACAAGGTGGGGCTCGTCTTGGATCAGGCTCTGTTCATACACTCAAGTCATCCGATGCGGAAGCGATAGCGAAAGAATGTCCCGCGGTGAAGTTTGCCGCCCCCGTATGGGGAGAGGTAACCCAGGTTGTGTACGGAAATCGGAACTGGAGGACTAGGGTCACTGGAACGACCCGAGATTACTTTCCGGTTCGAGAGTGGAACATCCGCTATGGACGCATGTTTACGCCCGATGAGGAACAGCATGCAGCAAAGGTAGCCGTCGTTGGTTCAACCGTTTTGGAAAATCTTATGGGAGACGCTTATCCTTTGGGAAAGGTGTTGCGGATAAAGAACGTTCCGTTCACGATAATTGGTGTTCTAGATAAGAAAGGCCAGTCACCTCGAGGAGATGATCAAGATGATACGATATTTGTACCTTTGAAGACTTCGCAGTACAGACTTTTCGGTACACCGTTTCAGGATGAGGTGAATGCTGTCCTTGTCCAAGCTAAGGAAGTTCCGGTCATTAGAGAAGCAGAAAAACAGATCGATGAACTCCTGACCAGACGCCATCGGATCGGGCGCAATCAGGAGAAGGATTTCACCGTCCGCAACCTGACGGAAATCCTCGCCACGGCTGAGAAAACTCTCAACATCATGACCACTTTACTCGGAGCAATTGCAGCCATCTCTCTACTGGTCGGCGGCATAGGGATAATGAATATCATGCTGGTTTCAGTGACCGAGCGCACAAGGGAGATCGGGATACGGATGGCCGTGGGCGCAAGGTCAGCGGACATACTTGCTCAATTCCTGATCGAGGCCGTAGTTCTCTCAATCTCCGGGGGGTTGCTTGGAACGATAGTCGGCATGGGATCGGCATATATATTTTCCCGTACCAGCGGGTGGCCTGCCCTAGTCAGTCTCGTTGCTGTGGGGATAGCTCTCCTGTTCTCGGCCGCTGTAGGAGTTTTCTTTGGCTTCTATCCTGCCTTCAAAGCGTCCCGCTTAGAGCCGATTGAGGCCCTGAGATATGAATAGCCGTCACTATTGGAGTTTCGATCAGGGAGTTATGGACCTGGAAGAATTCCCAAGCATTCCCAACGGCGCACCGCTTTGAAGGCTTCTTCACCATTCTCACAGGAATTCAGACCCTGGAGCAAATGTCTGCTTTGAGCTGCGTGACTCACGAGGCCCAGGAGACGAACTTGAGTATCGGGTTCCGTTTTGGGACAGAGAATAAGGAAGACCAGTTTCACAGGTTGGTCGGTTGACACATCTGATACGCCTTGTTTGGCTATCCCGAGGGCTATTATTGGGGTTGCAAGGCCATCGAGAAGTGCATGTGGAAAAGCAACCCCCTCGTTGAAAAAAGTTGAAGACTCTTGCTCTCGTCTGAGGAGTCCGATCAACACCATTTTTGGATCGACTGTTCTCCCGTCGTTAGCTGATTCCACCAGTGCTCGAAGTGCAACTTCCTTTTGAATGGGCTGATCCCAGACGAGAATTCTGTGACTAGAAAGCAAAGAACTCAAAGCGGGATGATGAATCGGCCTATCAACAGAAGTCGCTACCGCAGGGCCGCTTCGAATCTCAGGCTCTCCCACCCCGACGGATCTCTCATGCCTGCGAGTATCCAGAATAACTATCGTCATTCCTTTGGACTTGCGTATTAGGCGCTCAACAACGCTCTTTTTACCCAGGAGCCTTTTCCAGAGAGACATGGGGCTGGGACTACCGATCACGATTTGGCCAACTCTGTATTCTCTTGCAAAATGTAATATGGTGTCCGCAATGTCCTCGCCTTTGTAGGTGAACACCATTGCTCCAAGCTGCTTGGCGAGGGTCAGTGTGCCGGAAAGAAGTTGCTGGGTGTGCGTGTCGACGACAGTGGGGGCTTCGGACGAGGTCTGAACGTAAACCGCATACCAGTTCCGATTGAGTCTACCTGCAAGACGAGAGGCATAGCGGAGCAGCATTTCACTGTTGGGTCCGCGGGAACTCAGGCACACGATGACCTGATCAGGAGTGGCTGGTTCTTCCTCTTCTCTATGTTCACGCCTCTTTAAATCAATCTGTGCCGCAAGCTCCCTCAGGGTGAGTTCCCGGAGCGTTTCAAGATTTGAATCCGTGAAAAAATTGGAGAGTGCCGTCCCCACTCGGTCGGCTGGATAAATTTTGCCCTCCAGCAAACGCTTTCTCAAATCCTCAGGGCTCACATCCACATTCACAATCTCGTCCGCTTCGGCGACCACAGTGTCGGGTAGACGCTCTCGAACCTTTACACGGAGCGTCTTTTCCACAGTGTCGTAAAGACTTTCCAGATGCTGTATGTTTAATGTGGTGATCACGTGAATCCCTGCGGCCAAAATATCCTGAACATCCTGGTATCGCTTGGAGTTTCTGCTACCTGGGGCATTGGTATGAGCCAGTTCGTCAATCAGGGCGACTCCGGGTTTCCGTGCCAAGACAGCATCAGCGTCCATCTCTTCCAGAATCACACCACGATACTCTTCTTGACGCCGGGGAATCACCTCCAACCCTTCTATCAGCCTGGCGGTTTCGATACGACCGTGAGTCTCCACCAGCCCAACTACCACGTCAATACCTTCCGCCTTGAGCCGGTGGCCTTCCAAAAGCATCTGATAGGTCTTGCCAACGCCCGCCCCATACCCGAGGTAAATCTTCAAACGTCCACGCTGAGCACGGCGGATCATCCGAAGGAAAGAGTCAGCTCTATTTTGAAATGAAACGCTCTGTTTCATTACTTTCTATCCAACGCCAGGTTGAGTTTCAGCACGTTGACGCGTTCATCTCCGAAGACTCCAAGGTCACGGCCCTCTGTGTGAGCACTTATCATCATCTTCATCACCTCTTCAGGCAAACCTCGGGCCTTGGCGACGCGCCTCGCTTGAATGATGGCATTGCTGACACTGATATGAGGGTCCAGTCCGCTACCAGAGGCAGTCACAGCGTCGGCCGGAATTAGTGCGTCAGGAGCCAGATCATTTACTGCACGATAATTGGCAAGACGCTTGGCAACCGTACTGATCAACTTCTGTGAGGTAGGGCCGAGATTACTGCCCCCGGAATTTGCAGCATCATACCCGTCACCGGCAGCGGAAGGACGTGGATGAAAATGATTTGCACCTGTGAAGTCTTGGGCAAGGAGACTGGAACCAACAACCCTGCCCTCAAGTGAAACCAGCGAGCCATTGGCTTGGTACGGAAACAGGCCCTGGGCCAGAGCCCATACCACGAGGGGATACACACCGCACAACAGAATAACCAGGCATAGAATTGCCATGATAGAGGTGCGAAGTTCAGCTATAATGGCCTTCACGGTATTTTTTCCTTTCCTAGACCAGCTTCAAAGCAGACACCACGAGATCAATAAGTTTTATACCGATAAAGGGTGCCGCAAGACCTCCTAAGCCATATATCAGGAGGTTGCGCCGCAAGAGTACCGCAGCCTTCAGGGGTCGGAAACGCACCCCCTTTAATGCAAGCGGTATCAGAGCAATGATAATTAGGGCATTGAATGTGACTGCACTGAGAATGGCGCTCTGTGGAGAATATAATCCCATGACGTTCAATGGAGCTACCACTGGGAACAGGCCAATCAGCAGGGCCGGGATGATGGCAAAGTATTTCGCCACATCATTAGCGACGCTGAAGGTGGTCAGAGCACCTCGTGTCATAAGAAGTTGTTTTCCGATTTCCACTATCTCGATGAGCTTGGTGGGATTCGAGTCCAGGTCAACCATATTACCAGCTTCTTTGGCTGCTTGAGTCCCTGTGTTCATGGCCACACCCACATCTGCTTGGGCCAGGGCTGGGGCATCGTTGG
>Ga0194044_10000040_pt1 | contig 45474 bp, 29 predicted proteins | sample JunL4417m_MetaG_FD_155460 | JGI IMG/M metagenome (GOLD analysis project Ga0194044, IMG submission 155460) | Anoxic zone freshwater microbial communities from boreal shield lake in IISD Experimental Lakes Area, Ontario, Canada - Jun2016-L442-17m | ecosystem: Environmental > Aquatic > Freshwater...
CGCTGATTGGAATGTGCGGTTGGCCGAGGTGGGCGCGAAGTTGCCGAAACACGTCGGTGTGCAGGGCAATCTCGACCCGTTCCTGCTCAGCACGACACCGGAAGTCGTGGCCACCGAGACCCGCCGAATCCTGCGCGAAATGGGCGGCCGACCCGGACATATTTTTAACCTGGGTCACGGTGTTCCGCCGACCGCCAAGCTGGAGAATATCGAGAGTCTGGTTAACGCCGTGAGAAGTTTCAAATGAGCATGCTAAAAGTTGATCTTGAGCTGGTGAAGAAGTACAACGTGCCCGGGCCGCGTTACACCTCTTACCCGCCGGCCACCCATTTCACCAACGATATTTCTCCGGACGTTTTCATCGAGCAAATCCGGGCCAACAACCAGGCCGAGGGCGATCTCTCGCTCTATTTCCATCTGCCCTTCTGCTACTCGCTCTGTTGGTTTTGCGGCTGCACCACTGTCATCACCGCCGATCAGAAGAAGAGCGGCGAGTACCTCAAGTATCTCGAGCGGGAGATGGACTTGATGAAACGGTTGATCAACCCGAAACGGAAAGTCGTTCAGCTCCACTTCGGCGGCGGCACACCCACTTTTAGTCTGCCGGACGAAATTCGCCGGCTGGGAGACCTGATTCATTCGCGCTTCACCCTGGCGCCAGAGATCGAAGCCGGCGTGGAAGTGGATCCGCGCCGGCTCACGCGCGACCATCTCGTCGCCTTGCGCGAGGTGGGGTTCAATCGCGGTTCCATGGGAGTGCAGGACGGCGATCCCGTGGTTCAGAAGGCCGTGCATCGCATCCAGCCGTTCGAGATGACCAAACAAGTGGTCGAGTGGATGCGCGAGGTCGGTTTTCACTCCGTTAATATCGACTTGATCTACGGTTTGCCGCACCAGACGCCAAAGTCTTTTGCGGCGACACTCGAAGAGACCCTTTCGCTTCAGCCAGATCGTTTTGCCATCTTCAACTATGCCCATGTTCCCTGGATGAAACCGGCGCAGAAGATTCTAAAAGTCGAATCACTTCCATCACCGGAAATCAAGCTGGAGCTGCTTAAACTGACTATCGAACGGCTCACTTCCGAAGGCTATGTGTATATCGGCATGGACCACTTTGCCCGCGCCGGGGATGAGTTGGCGGTGGCGCAGCATCAAAAGACGCTGCAGCGGAATTTCCAGGGTTATAGCACTCGCGGCGGCGCCGATATCTACGCATTCGGCATGTCGTCAATCTCGCAAGCCGACGGTTTCTATTGGCAGAACCATAAGGCGCTGCCAGACTATTACGCCGCACTCGACGCGGGCAAACTGCCGCTGCACCGCGGATACGTCATGACCAGGGAAGACATAGCCCGCCGCACGACGATCATGCGACTCATGTGCGATCTCGGCCTCGATTACGCCGCCATGTCGAAACTGCTCGGACTTGATTTCAAGGAACACTTTGCCCGCGAACTCGGTTCTTTGGACGACATGCAAGCCGACGGCTTGCTGGTGAAAACGCCGCAAGGACTAATCGTAACCGATTTGGGGCGCTTGCTGATTCGCAACATCGCGATGCGGTTTGATGCCTACGCGGATACACGAAAGGAAAACCGGTTTTCTCGGACAATATGAAATCTGTCGCAATCATTGGTGGTGGCATCACGGGCCTGACCGCTGCGTTCTACTTGAAGCGCAAGGGCGTCCCGGTCATGGTCTATGAGGCCGGCGACCGCGTCGGTGGCGCCATCCAGTCCCTGCGCGCAGACGGCTACCTGGCTGAGTTCGGGCCGAACACGATTCTGGAGACTTCACCCAGGATCGGCCAACTGGTTCAGGATGCGGAACTCGCCTCGCGACGGCTCGATCCCGATCCGAAAGCCGAGGCGCGATATGTGATTCGCTACCAGCGGCCCATCGCCATGCCAGGCTCGCCACTGGGCTTTTTTACAACAAAACTCTTCACCCTCAAGGCCAAGCTTGCCGTGTTGCGCGAGCCTTTTGTCCCGGCCCGCCGCGATGGCAAGGAGGAGAGCATTGCCGAATTTGTCGTGCGCCGCCTGGGACAGGAATTCCTGGACCATGCCATTGACGCGTTGGTGGCCGGGGTCTATGCGGGTGATCCCTACAAGCTTTCCGTGCCGCAGGCATTCCCGAAGCTCGGGCAGCTCGAAGCTCGTTACGGCTCGCTCATCAAGGGTCAAATCTTTGGCGCTCGCGAACGCAAGCAGCGGAAGGAAGTCGCCAAGGACCGCGCCCCGAAGTTTTCCTTTGACGGAGGGTTGCAAGTCCTGCCCGACACCTTGTGCCAACGCCTGGGTGAGGCCGTCCACCTGAATACCTCCGTAACCAGACTCACCCAAACGCCCGAGGGTTGGATGCTCGACCTCCGCGAGGCTGGCCGGCAAACGCGCGCCGCCCACGACGCCGTCATTTACGCCGGCACAGCCTTCAAGCTGGCTGAGTTGGAGGTTCAGGCTCGGGTGCCCTTGCACTTCAACACCTTCGCCGAAATTCGCTACCCGCCGGTGGCCAGCGTCGTGCTTGGGTTCCGCCGCGAGGATGTCGCCCACCCGTGCGACGGGTTTGGCATGTTGATTCCCAGAGTCGAGGGTTTTAAGATTCTCGGCACCATTTTCTCTTCGTCGCTGTTCCCAAATCGCGCGCCGGCAGGGCACCTTACCCTGACAAGCTACGTCGGCGGCGAGCGCTATCCGGACCTGGCATCCCTGCCACCCGAGAAGCTCTTCGCGCTGACTTGCGCCGACCTCCGCGTGCTGCTGGGTGTCAGCGGCAAACCGACCTTCCAGCACAGCGTCTATTATCCGAAGGCAATTCCACAGTACAATGTCGGCTACGGCCGCTACCGCGACTTGATGACTGCCATCGAGCATGACGCCCCCGGCCTCTTTCTCGCCGGCCACTACCGCGACGGCGTTTCCTTGAGTGACTCGATCGTCTCCGGGTGTAAAGTCGCGGATCGGGTCGGGGATTATGTGCTGGCGCCAGGCCCAGAGTTGAGAAAGGCGTGACAACGTGAGCAAGGGCATTCTTTTGGTCAACCTGGGTTCGCCCGATTCTCCGTCGGTTGCGCATGTGCGGAGCTACCTTCGCGAGTTTCTCATGGACGGCCGTGTGCTCGACGTGAACTGGTTCGTTCGTTTCTGCGTGGTTCACTTTGCCATCCTGCCTTTCCGCCCCAGACAATCCGCCGAGGCTTACCACAAAATCTGGACCCCGGCCGGCTCTCCGCTCGTGGTCACCAGCCGCAACGCACAAGCAAAGCTGCAGCAGCGGGTTCGAGTGCCGGTCGAGCTGGCCATGCGCTATCAAAACCCGTCCATCCCGGCCGCCGTCCGTGCCCTCGCGCAAAAAGGCGCCGAAGATATCCTGTTAATTCCATTGTTCCCGCACTATGCGATGTCGAGTTTCGAAACCGCCGTCGAGCGTGTGAAGGAAGTCGCCGCGCAGCTCGCACCGCAAATGCGTCTGCAGGTCCAACCGCCGTGCTTTGCGGATGGCGACTACATCGCCGCCCTGGTAGCAAGCGCCCAGGAATTCCTCAACCAGGGCTACGATCATTTGCTCTTCAGTTTCCACGGCCTGCCCGAGCGTCATCTGCGCAAGTCTGACCCGACCGGCGGCCACTGTCTGAAAACCGACAATTGCTGCGAAACCGCCAGCCTCGCGCATGATACCTGTTACCGGGCACAATGTTACAAGACGGTTGCCGCCTTCGTCCAAAAGGCCAACGTGCCGAAAGCCAAATACTCGATCTCCTTTCAGTCCCGTCTCGGCCGTGATCCCTGGCTCAAACCCTACACCGACTACGAGCTTCCGCGGCTGGCCTCCGCCGGGGTCAAAAAGCTGCTGGTCATCTGCCCCGCCTTTGTTTCCGATTGCCTCGAAACACTCGAGGAAATTGGGCTGCGCGGACGCGACACCTTCCGGGAGGCGGGCGGAAGGGACTTTGCGCTGATTCCTTGCCTAAACGAGCACCCACTATGGTTGGACGCTCTGGAGAGGATGGTCGCCCGCTTCGTAACGCCCGAACCAGGGCTGGCCGGAGAGCAAGCGCGTGCAGCGACGGGACGAGAAAGACGGTGATTGACCTGAAGGACGACTGACCGATCTCGCAGGGGTCAGCCGTCCCTGTCGGGACTTATGCACCTCTAGACCCGCGCTCCCAACGTTGAAACGTTGGGCTACTGTCGGCCATCCCTCCGGGATGAGGATGGGCAAATCCTGGCGGCATTGGACAAGAATGTGCGCTTCCCACGCCGGCGCGCGCACGGATGCGGACAAAAATGTCCGCGCTCCGCCAAACTTCTCCCACTCCGCATCCGTCGGCAACCGGTAGCCGCTGCTCCACTTCTGCGCACCTCTGGGTAGAGCTGACGGTTGCCCACCGGTTCCCCCGCAGACCCAAAAAGGCTGGTGACCTCAGGCGCGGACTGACAATCTGTGTTCCGTCATGAATATGGAATATCGAGACCTCCGCCAACTGGCACGAGTCTGGGCCTGTGCTTGGGTGTTGTTGACTTGGACCTTCTGGGCCTGCGGCGCGGCGCCGCAGACGGTTCACGTGCTCGACGCACGCCCTCTCAAGAGTTTGGACCTCAGCCAGCCGGAAAAGGCCGCGGAAGCGTGGGATACGATGCACGCGCTGGCGGCACTTCAAGGCATCGTCAACCGGGACCGCCCGCGGTTTTATTTGCTCTACTGCGCTGAGTTCGGGGTGGAAACCGATCAGTTCTGGCTGGACTGGTTGCGCGGGGAAGACGGTTGGTTGCGCCAGACTGAGTTGGTTCGGCTCACGTCCCTCGAGGATGCCGTGAGGGTCTTCCGCCAACGAATCAAAGGTTTGGTGGTTTATGACCCTGCCGTGCCGGCGACGGCCTGTCTGGCGTCCACTGCGGCCGGGTGCGACGGTCTGCTGCCCGTGCGCTTCAGCACGCACACCAACTCGGTATTCTGTTTGCTCACCCGCCGCCTGGCTTTACCCGTCCGACTTTGGCTCGTGAATCCTGATGGCACGGCCAAGTTTACGGGCCGTGGCACAATTCCCGATTCCAACCAGCCGTCTTCGGGCAGCGCCAAAGTGGACGCTTATCGGTGGGGGCGGCGGCAATTCCTCGAATCCGGCAAATGCGATGCGCGTTTCGCGGCCTATTATCTCGATGCCTTCTGGCTGCAGCGGCCACGGAATGGTCCCCCGGATCTGCATACGCTGTCCAATCATGACTACTTCATTGCCCGGCGGGCGTTCTTCTTTGATCTCTCGCCCTGGGGTGACGAGCCGCCGGTGGACGATCCGCAGCAAGCCGTCGGGCAGGACAAACAGACACTGCTGCAGTTGTTGCGGGCGCTGCATGACCGAGTGCCCCGCAGCGTAATCAAGATCGGCGGATTCCCGCCCTGGCCCTACAAATACACCACGCACGGCGGCGCCGGAAAACACGAGGGCGTGGCCACGGAGTGGGAGTTCACCCGGCTCATCTCGCAGTTCAACGCCTATCACGAAGCCGATGCCGCCGCGCCAGGAGCAATGGCCAACGCATCATTCTTTGCGCATTACCCGCTCAAGGCTCGCTACGCCCAACCGAACCGGAAACCCACGGGCCGGGACTGGCAGACCGCCGGGTTCGTCGGGGCGGAAGGCAAATTGGCTGCCAAGTTATTCGTCGGGCATTATGTCGGAGATTACGACGCGCCCTCGTGGCTTTACAAAGCCGTGCCAGCGTATTTTAACGACCCGCAACGGGGGCGCGTTCCGCTCGGTTGGGCATTCGATCCCAATCTGGCTGACCGGGCACCGCACGTGCTGGCGTATGCCTACCGGCATGCCACCCTGAACGACTTCTTCATTGCGGGCGACTCGGGTGCGGGCTATCTCAATCCGGTTGGACTCACAGTCCGGCCGGACTCGCAGTTGCCTGCCGGGCTGGAGTTTTGGACCAAACATTGCGCGCGCAACTTCCAGCGCTGGGATATGACAATCACCGGTTTCGTGCTCGACGGCGCCAGTGGCGCTTCCACTGAACGCGAATTCGCAGCCTACCGCCGCTTCAGCCCCGACGGCTGCGGAACCCATTATGAAAACGCACCGCGCCTCATCGCTGGCGTTCCCACCTGTCCGGAGCGAGACCTGCCGGATTCGGCCGAGGCGGCGGCGGAAGTCATTGCCAAGCTGGCAGCCAACGTCAAAACACAAGCCCGCTTTCTGTGGGCACGGAGCATTCTTAAACCGCCGTCGTGGTACGCGCAGGTCTCGCAAATCTTGCGGGAGAAGTATCCCCAGGCGCCCGTGGAGGTGGTCGATCCCTACACCTTTTTCGGACTGATCCGGCTGCATGCAGGAGAGTGAAAGGGTCGTTAAAGGGTCGGTCCGACAAATGACATAGCATTGGACACATTGAGCGGCTGTTCGCCGCATTCATCGACGGTTTCTCCTTCTCATCGTTTTGTTTGGACCATTACCGAGGACCGGTGTAAACTACCTCGGTGATTAAGAAAAGCTTTTCTGACGGCCAGACCGGTGTCAACCGGCCTGCGCTCGACCAGACCATTGAACGCGGGATGCCACACGGGGGTGCTGCCCGGCGAGCAGGCTGGCAGAAAACGGCCCCATCGACTCGAGTTGAAGGAGAAAGCAAGCAGGTTTGTGGCAACTGAACCGCAAGCATCCGCCACCGGGGCGGGCATCCAGAGCCTGGCCGGAAAATACCCCACCCTGGCCCTCGCCCTCGGCCTCGCGCTGGCGTTTGCCACCACTGGGCACGGCCAGGATAAATCGCCCCCCGCCGCGGTATCGTCCGGCTGGGAAAAACCGGCCTGGCTGACGGATTTGTCCGTTGGGGTCAAGGAAAGCTACGACGATAATCTTTTTCTGTCGGGAGTTGACGGCAAGTATCTGCCCGCGGTGTACACCGTGCCGCCGGGCAGCGTCGCAGCGCTCAAAGGCGTCTCGTCCTGGGTAACGACGGTTTCGCCGAGAATCGGCGTTAACTTTGCGCCTTTGATAGGCGCTGAAAATCTCCAAAGCCTGACCCTCGTTTATGCGCCGGACGTTGCCAACTACTATGACGCGGCGAGCGAGAACAATAATGCGCAGCGTGTTGGAGGGGCGATTAAGGGCCGGGTTGGCGCGGCTTCTTTCACCCTGGAAAACAACTTCGCCTTCGTTGATGGCAACACGGTCGCTCCGACCTACCCGGGTGCCATGTACAGTGCCATCGGCATCGGTGCCCCGCGCGAGCGGCGCGAGCAAGTGCAGGATCGTTCGACCGTCACCTTGCGCTACGACGGGGACTGGTGGTTCGTCCGCCCGACAGCGTCGCTGCTGTACTACGATATGATGACCGAGTTGATCAACGTGACGGGATACCAAAACTACTGCGACCGCTATGACGTCAACGGTGGAGCCGACTTTGGCGGCAAGATAACTCCACAGATGGCCGTGACGCTGGGTTACTGCTACGGGCACCAGTATCAGGAACAGTTCAGCTTCTCCCCCTATAGCTCCCCCAGCGATTATCAAAGGCTGCTCGTGGGTTTCGAGGGGACACCGTGGAAATGGCTGGACCTTAGGGCGCAGTTCGGACCGGACTTTCGCAGTTACCCGGAAGACACCCCCACGCACATAACGCCCATCGACAACAAAACCCCTGTGAAATACTACGGGGAAGCGATGGTCACGGCGAAGCCCACCTCCAAAGACACCCTGATTCTGAAGTACAAACAGTTCCAATGGCTATCCAGCTTGGGGAAGGTTCCGTATTACGACAGCATTGTTGACTTAACGTATCGTCGCGCGCTCACCAGTCGCTTGAGCGTCGATCTGGGTGTGCGCGCCTGGGACGCCAACTACAACAGTGGCAACCTCGCAGCCAGCAGGCGCGACGACTGGCAGTACACCCTCCTGGCCGGCACTACCTACACTTTCAGCACGCACCTCAGCGCCAATCTCACCTACTCGCTGGACCTGGGCCGCAACGCCCAGGATAACATTGCTGATCCGCAAACCCGCGAATACAACCGGAACCTGATCTCCAGCAGCGTAATACTGAAGTTCTGAGTTCGGCAATCGAACTGATAAGAAATTGTTTTCTTGACGCTAGCTGTGAATCGCGGGAATGAGCGAGTCGGCGACCATGAGCCCGTTGCGGCAGATAAACCGGAACATGCCAGCCCGTAACTCGTATCCGCTGGATTTGTCGTGCGAATTGATCAAAACCACCTCGGGCGCGACAGATGGGTTCTTTGTTGGTGAAGTGCCCCAGCTCAAGGCTTGTTATTCCCAGGGAAAGACGATTGATGAGCTTTCAGTTTCCCTCGTTTTTGCGTGTTTTGCGCCTTTTCGCGGCTATTCCACTGTGTTTCATCCTGGTGCTCTGGTAGCATGTCATTGAGGATAACTTTTCGGGATCTGCGAGCAGCGCGGGCCAGTTGAGGACGGAAGCGGTTACGGTCGGCAAACTGGTAACCGGCTTAATCCACTCAACGGAATCGCGCAAAACAAAACTGGTCGGTCTCCTATCTTCAATCTTCCATTATCCGAGGAGAAATGGTGTGGGTGCTTGCCGTGGCTCATGGCTCTCGCAAACCAGAATACTGGATCCGAAGGAAGAACGTCCCCTGATCCCGGGCATGACGGGAGACGGAAGATGGAAGATGGAAGATGGAAGATGGGAGAGGGGCGGAGGACGGACACTCTGAAAAGCTGAAAAGCTGACATGCTGAAATGCTGAAACTCAAACAGGCAAAAACTGAAAAGCTGAAATCGGAGGACGGGGGGCGGGGGATGTGGGCGAACCACTCCTCTTTCAAAGAGTTGCGCGCGTATCAAACGGCGTGCGAGATCGATCATTTCGTCAGCAAGCTTACCGATGCGGGCGGGGAATTGCAGGAAACCATGCATTGGCCAGGCAGCGCTGCCGGCTGTGGCTACGTTACGTCGGAAAGGTTGCAGGCGCTCGAAGCTCTTTGTCACTTGGCAGGATGATGCAGAAACCAGAGTTCTTCTGCTAGCGCTCGCCTGTCTGCCGCCTGCCCTTCCGTCCTCTGTCCTCCGTCCTCCGTCCTCTGTCCTCCGTCCTCTGTCCTCCGTCCTCTGTCCTCCGTCCTCTGTCCTCCGTCCTCTGTCCTCCGTCCTCTGTCCTCTGCCCTCCGTCCTCTGTCCTCCGTCCTCTGTCCTCTGCCCTCCGTCCTCTGCCCTCCGTCCTCCGTCCTCCGTCCTCCGTCCTCCGTCCTCCGTCCTCCGTCCTCCGCTTTCAGCGTTTCAGCTTGTCAGCATTTCAGCTTTTGCTTTAGTGCTTTCAGCTTTTGTCTTGGTAATTTGAGAGCTTGAGCGGAGGGAGGAAAGGGCATAAAGTGAGGGCATGAAATACGCAGGGCGCATCACTTTTGACGCGGAGCAGTGTGGCGGACGTCCGTGCATCCGCCACTACCGGCTGCGGGTGAAGGACGTGCTGGACATGCTGGCTGCCGGAGTTGGCGAGAAGGAAATCCTCGAGGATTACTCGTTCCTGGAGCCGGAGGTTATTCGGGCCTAAATGGCTTCCGCGGGCACAGCAAGATTTACAAATATGACACCTACTTTGGCTCAGGATCGGTAACAGTACCAACCGTTCGTGTTGACGGCCCCACCACTGAAGGCCTGTGGGATACAAAATGCCATTCATGCCGCTCCGCTGGAGCTTGGCCAAGCATCCGGGGTGGGCGTTACTATAAACATGGCGCTCCTAACGGAGTTGGGAACTCGGAGAGTTGGTTCATGGGTTTGGGATTGAACAGGAGGAAACTGAGATAACGGAGAAATAGATCTGCCATTGCCTGAATCGGGCAGGGGCGTTTGTTTGCCCTCCATCTCTGTTTCCTCGGTTATCTCCTGTGGCACCTGTGGCGGCCAAGATGGCCGAAGAACTCAATGCCACGGAAACCATCTTTCCAGGCAGCAAACTGCACAAGGTGTTCAAATTGGTTCAGGTTGAAATCCGGCGGCTGCCGTGTTCTGAGATTAGAGACGACAAAGTCTGGGAATGCCACACTGGCACAAGACACTGTCTCAATTCAGGTCAGTAGCTGGGGATGCTGGATTCGGATTTCGAGGGTGGGGAGGACGATTCTCTGGGCGCACGCTTGCTCTGGGTTCAGCCTTCTAATGGGCCGCAAGCCGGGCTGCTGAGGTGGGACTTTGGCTGAAGTGAACGATTCTCACGGAGGTCGGAAGCTCCGGGAGGTTCTGCATTTCAACGGCAATGCTCCGTTTGCGGCTGGGCAAGGGCGTATGCGGCGTGTGCGAGCGAAGCTGCATGAGGAACAGGCCGGGAGAGCGGGGCGGTGGACGACGGTCGGTGATTTCGGCGAAACCCCGAATCTCCTGCAACAGCTTCATTACTATCATTTTCGCAGCCATAAGTTTATTTCGCTCAGTTGATAGCAATTCACGTGCCACTCAACGTTCCAGGGGAAAGGTGCATCCCGTGCGCGCTCCCTCGTAACCGTCCGGTATTGCAAGGCATTGTCGCATTTGTGAATCAGCCATAAGCAATGTTGCAATGTTGGAATTCAAAATCTTTAGCTTGAGCCAGCCAAGCCTGTCGCTATCTTGAGTGCCTGAATCTGCCCAAATGGGCGTTCTGGGAAATCAAAACTAAGACTCGTTTCGAGAACACACACCTTATGAGTGCCAAGATTGAGACCGCCAAAACTGCCAAGCCAAGAGAAACGCCCGCCGGACGATGGGTCTCTTATCGCCCGGAAATTAAAGTCCTGGATTGCACTATCCGGGACGGCGGCCTGATGAACAACCACAAATTCGACGACCAGATCGTCAAAACGGTCTATACCGCGTGCGTCGATGCGGGGATTGATTATATGGAGCTGGGCTACAAGGCCTCCCAAAAAATCATCGTGCCCGGCGAACATGGCGACTGGAAGTATTGCCGCGAGGAAGATATGCGGCGCATCGTCGGCGACAACCCAACTTCCCTCAAACTCACCGTCATGGCCGATGCGGAGCGCACGGATTATCACGAAGATATTCTGCCCAAGAATCAAAGCGTGATTGATATGGTTCGCGTCGCCACCTACATCAGCCAAATCCCCAGTGCCCTCGAGTTGGTCAAGGACGCCCACGATAAAGGCTACGAGACCACGGTTAACCTCATGGCCGTATCCACCGTGCCAGAGTATGAATTGAACGAGGGACTCGAGCTGCTGGCTCGTTCAGAAACCAAGGCCATTTATGTCGTGGACAGCTTCGGCGTGCTTTACAGCGAAAAGGTCCAGCATCTGGTCCGCAAGTATCTGCAGTATTGCAAAGCCGCCGGCAAGGAGGTGGGCATGCACGCCCACAATAATTTGCAGTTGGCGTTCGCCAACACCATCGAAGGCATTGTCCTGGGGGCAAACATGCTCGATGCCACCATGGCCGGTTTGGGCCGCGGCGCCGGCAACTGCCCGATGGAATTGCTCATCGGTTTCCTCCACAACCCGAAATACAACCTGCTGCCGATCCTGCGCTGCGTTCAAGACACGATCGAACCGCTGCGCGCGAAATTGCTGTGGGGCTTTGACCTGCCGTACATGCTCACCGGCTTCCTCAACGAGCATCCCCGCTCCGCTATTAAGTTCAAAGAGTCCAAGACCAAAGGCGACATCGTGGACTTCTACAATCAGATTTGGGAATAACCGTCTGAATCATGGGCAATGAATTCAGCATTATCCCCCGCACTGTGCCGCGGGTCGAAACCAAATACCGGCGCATCGTTACGCCCCTGCCGCATCCGGACTCGGTGCCGACGATCGAGAAGCTGCGCCGATTCGAGCCCCAGTCCATGCGCGGCCAGCCCCCGCTGGTATGGGACCGCGCCGAGGATGTGTCGGTCTATGACAAATACGGCAATCGGTGGTTGGATTGGAGCAGCGGCGTCCTGGTGACCAACGCAGGGCATGGGGCCCCCGAAGTGCGCCAGGCCATCATCGACCAGGTCAATAGCGGCCTGCTGCACAATTACGTTTTCCCCAGCGAGGAACGCGCCGCACTGGTCGAGCAACTCGTCAACCTCGCCCCCAAGGGCCTCGACAAAGCCTTCCTGCTCACCACCGGCTCGGAAGCGACCGAGTGCGCCATCAAACTGGCCCGCTCTCATGGCATCCGCAAAGGTGGCACAAAAAAGATTGCCATCGTCGGCGCTGAGCGCGGTTTCCACGGGCGCACCCTCGGCGCCCAGCAAGCTGGCGGGATTCCCGGACAGAAAGGCTGGATCGTCAACGAAGACCCCGCGATTGTGCAGGTGCCATTCCCGGACGGCTACTGGACCGAAGACACCAGCTTTGACCTTTTCCTCGCCACCCTCGAGAAGAAAGGGCTGCAGCCGGAAAATGTCGCAGGTGTTCTATTCGAGACCTTCCAAGGTGTGGGGCCAGACTTCGCGCCGGTCCAATACATCCATCAGCTCGCAAAATGGTGTCAGGCGCAGGACGCGTTGCTGATTTTCGACGAAGTCCAGGCCGGGTTTGGCCGCAGCGGCAAGTTCTGGGCTTTCGAGCATTACGACGTCGTCCCGGACGTGATTTGCTGCGGCAAAGGCATCAGCAGTTCGCTGCCGCTATCCGCCGTCATTGGCCGTGCTGAGATCATGAACCAATTTCCGCCCGGCTCGATGACCAGCACGCACACCGGCAATCCCGTCTGCTGCGCCGCCGCCATCGCCAGCTTGAAAAAGATTGTGACGGAGAATCTGACCGCGAACGCCGCGCGGATGGGCGAAATCGTGGAAGCCGGCCTCAAACAAATTCAAACGCGTCATGCCGGCGTGATCGGCCATTACAGTTGTCGCGGACTGGTCGGCGGACTGCAAATGACGAAGCCGGGCAAGAAAGAGCCAAATCCTGACCTCGCCCACGACGTCATCGAACGCTGTTTCCACAAGGGCCTGCTCTTCTTCGGCCCGGTCGGCGCATGGGGACAGACCGTGAAGATTGCGCCGCCCCTGACGATTAACGCCGACGCCGTGCGAGAAGGCCTAGCCGTCCTGAGCGAGGCCGTGGACGAAGCCGTCGCCGCTCTCTAAAATAAGATCGCGAGTCAGAAACACGCCATCGGGTTAATTCCCCAGCGCGCTGGTTCGTTCCATAAACCAGGTGGTATCAACCTTACTGTTCGAGGCGAAACCATTGTATTGGTTCTTCGTCACAGGTTGCACCGTGCCCGCTTTCGTGCCCGGGTTGTAGCCGTCTTTCCATATATGGATTTCACCGTGCCCGTCGGCAAAACCAATCCCGCAGGCGCCCGCGTGATAACTTGCCGGCAAATCCGTCCAACCCAACTGCGCTGGCATGGCGTTGACCAGCCAGCCGTCGTTGATGCTGTCGGGATGCTCATCCACAAACACCCACAAATTGACCGGTGCAGGTCGCTTGATGTCGGAAAGCTTATGGTAGCTGTAATAGCCGGCTGTCGGGCTGTCGCCAATCACTCCAATGTAGGCGTTCATGGAAACACTGCGAACGCGCTCATACGATCGGCTGGCAATCAAACATTGATAAATATCGGCGGGGCATTTGTAGATCCCGATGTTTTTCGTGTAGGCTCCAATCTTGGCATTCGTCAGGAAAAGCTTGTTGGTATTATCCGTCGTGCCAGGACTCCAATCCAGCCAGCCATCCACCCACCCGCCCCGGCTCTGGCCCCCGCTGGCGTTGGGCGCCACCCGGTCCCGGTTGTCGTCGGCGTACATGATCCAAGCCAGGGTCAGTTGCTTCTGGTTGGACAGGCACTTGACGGCATGGGCTTTCACCTTGGCCTTGCTCAAGGCCGGCAGCAACAGCGCCGCAAGAATCGCGATGATGGCGATGACCACGAGCAGCTCGATAAGCGTAAAACCACCAGCCTGACCAGCCTGTCGGTTCGACGCGTTCGTCGCCACAACGGCTGCACGTTTCGTAATAGTTTTCATGTTGCATCAAATTCTAACAGAGCAAGTCTTCAAACCTAAGTATTTTTTCGCGCTTCCCTGATGGTAACTGTTCAGGTGTGGGGCAGACCTCCGGTCCAATGCCTAGGATTTGATCCCCAAGAATACCCGCGAAACCGGTCCAAGCATTTGTCGTGGAGCGACATGCGATAATAGTCCAAACGTTAAAGCGTTGGGAACCAGCGCCCGCAGCACGATAAGTCCTGAAAGGACGACTGACCGATCTCGTAGGGGTTCAGCCGTCCCTGTCGGGACTTATGCACATCTAAACCCGCGCACCCAACGTTCAAACGTTGGGCTATTATGGGGACATGAATATTATGGGTACATACGGAAGAAAGTGGGGTTTTTTCTGGGTATTTTGGTTGGGTATGTCCCCATAATATCAGAGGGTGTCCGGGAACTTTAAGAGCTGGTCTGTGGGCTTGAATCGAGCCGTTTTGGTTTTAGGCGATGCCGCGCCACACGGTGCGCTGTGTCCAACCCCCGTGCAGGCGGCCCACCCTCGCCGCCAAGAGCCGGATTAATTCCGCAGCAAATTGGCCCGGCCGCACGGGCTGGTCGGGAAAAGCGCGCGCATACAGCTTGGTCTCCAGCAAACGCAACGCCACCAACGAGAGGACCGCGCCCAGCGCTTGGAGCGCGCGGCCCGTCGCCAATTGGCTGGCCTCCACTTGCGTGCCGGTCTTGAGGGCCTTATGAAATTCCTCGATCAACCAGCGTTGGATATGGCAGCCGACGATCCGTCTGGCCGGATGGGTGTTGAAACTCAGCGTGGTGGTGTCTTCGATGAGCAAATACTCACCCGGGACTTGGCAGGCTTGGACGACCCGCTGAGTGTGCGGGGCAACAATCGCGTCATGGGTGACATCGGTCTCGGCGAACAAACGATAGGCGGCCCGCAAATCTTTCCAATTGGTAAAGGTAGTGGGCAGGGTGCCGTTGGGATTTTGGGCCAAAGCCGTGGTGACCGTGACCAACCGTTGCGTGCGGCGGCGGTCGCCAACCTTGAAGAGCCCGGTGCGGTCAAATCGCACGCCGGGATCTGTGAGGGGGGCACCGGGCAACCGGTGTCCCTACCTCGACATCATTTTCGGCCCAAGCAACCCGAACAATTCCTCCTCAGCGACGCGGAAAGGCACACGATCGACCGCCCGCAACTCGCCAAGCCGCTTGGACAAATCCTGTGCTGAAATCACCGTTTGCCGTTCCATGGAAGCAGCTTAATCCCATGGAACCTCGTGTAAATGGTATTCTGAAGCGCCCGCACGATGGACCGCGTTGAAAATCCGCGAAGCCCCTCCAGCGGATCGGCGTGCCGCCAGTGCGTTTCAGGGCTAGCCTTTGCCGAAGAACCGGGTCCAGTCCTGGGCAGCATGGAGCGGCAGCGGCTGGATCGTGAGCCGAGATATAGTATTCGATCTGATCGAGATACTCTTCGGCCAGCGCGGTGAAAAAGACGGAAATGCCTCTCATCGCCGTTGGCGGCGGCGGCGTTAGCTTCATGCTCCTCCAGCAAGCGAAGGCCGGCACGAATGACTTCAGATTTATTGTTGAACCGACCACTGGCGACAAACCGGTCAATCAGCTTCTCGAAATGCGGCGTAATGACTTCGCTCATGCCTGACACATTTTCCGTTAGTTCCTAACTGTTGTCAACCGCAGACGCGACACCTCAGACGCGGAACACGTCATGCCAGAGCATCGGCCCGACTGGCTGCGCGGTAACCGCTGGTTGAGTGAGCATAGTATTGCCGACCAAGTGGATTGCGGCCCGGATGCAGATTGACACGACCAAAGACGCCAAGGCCGTGCTCCATCATTTGGCCCAGGCACAACGCCAATTCTGGGGTGCGGTGATGCCAGCCAGATCACGGGTATCCTGAACGCTCATCACATAGCCGAATACCGCGGTTGCGATCTCTTGAGGCAATTCCTCATCCTCATCGTGCTTATGGTTTGGCCTCCAGCCGCACGGCGCCGAAACCATTAGTGCGCGGAACATAGACCTGCATCCAGTCGCCGTTGCCGGTAAACGGCCCGGTTTGGAAGTTGTTCGTCTCGCCCGTGGAATAGGCTGGATACGACCACGCGCCGGCGGACAGGTTGGTGGATTCGGCCACCAAATAGCCCTTCCCGGGCACGCTTAGGAAACCCAGTCCGAATAGGCCGCCGGCCGAGCGGCAATAATCGATATAGAAAAAGTCGTCCCGCAGAAAGGCGAACGTGCCGGCCGCGAATTCGTCCGCGTTGCTGACACCATCACCATCCAAGTCGTCATTGGGGTTGATATCCCAAATGGTGGCATAGCGGGGATCATCCAAATAAGCGATCAGCTCGAGCTCCCAGGCATCCGGCAGGCCATCGTGGTCCGCGTCCGTTCCGGCGGTCAGGATGATGTTGCTGAATCGGGCGGCTTCGCCCACGACATAACTGCCGGGGCCACCCATCAGGTTCTGGGTCACGCCGCCCTGAACGAGGAGGATCTGCACGGCGCTGCCCGGGCGGACGGCTTTGTCGGAATAGGCGATATTAGCGTTGGCGTCCTGCAGGTAGATGGGGAGCACGAAGTTGACGCCTGGGTAAAGGGACCCCCGAATCGTGTAGCTGGCGCATTCGTTGGTACCCTGCCGCGCCACCACCGTTGCGCCCGCCCCCTTCTGGAAGGGCCAGCCAAAGGTGTCGCGCGCCTCGCCATAGAACACGAACATGGGCTGGGGCACCCCGGCCGGGACAGGCGCGGCCTGGGGCAGAAGGCAGCCCGCCAACAGCAGCAGCCACGCACGACTTTGAGTCAGTATCTTCATAATCTACATCCTTTGGATCAATCGCCTGAAAACGAATATGTGTTGAAAAAGAGTTTGATGTCCGTGACGCCATGCCCGGTACGCCCGGGAATAAGTCCGGTCTTCATCGGCCCGTAAATGAAGCGGTTGATGCCTTCCACGGGATCAGATAACAAAGTCCGTCCAGGAATCAGCAGCATCCACTTGGTGTTCCAGACCGAGCGACCCACCAGCCTGCCATTGGTGCAAAGTTCGGCTGGCGTAAAATTCCCGTTGTCGTGATAGGCGCGCAGCGAAGCAAAACGGCGGCTGGTGGCGAAGTTCTCGGACAACGAGTCGAAATAGGGTATCCAGTCCGGCGCGTTCAGGTCGGAGGCGCTGACATTGTAGGGCACGGGCAAGGCCTGATCAAAGACGTTCCAAGTGCGGATGACATCCTCGTTGCCGCGGGTCGGCGAGCGCATCTGGTCCGCGCCGACCGGGAAGAAGTAAACTCGCGGGGCATTGGCCATCCCCGTGTTGAACGCGTTGGTGTAGCCGGTGAACCAGACACCCACCGAGCGAATCTTGGTGGCCGAATGCGTGGGATCGTAGGCGTTATCGCCGCCCGCAAGATCTTTGCCGAAGAAGTTCTTGCCTGGCATGATGGTGGTCGAGAACGTGATCATGATCCCCGGTTCATTGGTGGCGTCCGTCGTGCCGAGCGTTCGGCAATAATCCTGATACTCGGGAATGGTCATGAGATCCACGATGTTATTGGCCAACAAGCTCTGCCAGGTCGAGTCGGATGACGAATCGGGCGCGGTGCGGAACAATTCCGTGCGCAGGGAAAAGCGGCTGGTTTCGGTGTCGGGATTATTAAAGCCCAAACGGCCCTTGAGGACATCCCAGTCGCCCTTCATGCGGGCCAGCGCATCGGCCAGGCCCGGGTCGCCATAACCACCGGCCACCAGTGGTTGACCGTTGACGACGGCGCCCAGACTGCGCGTGCGCAGGATGCGATCCATGAACTGGCTGCCGGCCGTGGCGGTGGGATCACCGCGCAGCAGGGCGGTTTCGTAATCATAGGCGCTGGCCGCCATGTAGGCATAGCGGGCGGCGAGGGTGAAGGTGTCCGAGTATTGGCGGAGCGCCTCGTCGCGGAACAGGCGCAGCGTCATGTCCGTATAGCGGGCGTTCTGCACCCGCCAAGCCCCGGCGGCACGCTGGGCACCCAATTGAGCGAGTTGCTCTTGGCCCTCCGCACCCAGCGCGTCAACTCTGGCGGCCGATTCACTGACAGCGATATTATTGGCGCGAATTTGCTCAATCAGCGGCAGCAGTTGCCCGATCGAACCCTCGATATCCAACAGCCTCCCATTGATTGCCATGTTGGCGGTTGTAACCTGGGCAAAGGTGGCTTGCGCAGCCTTCACCCCGGCCATCAGCAACTCCATCGTGCTCGCGATTTTGGAGAAGCCCGATAGCACCGCTCTGTCTTTCCTGGCCAGCATTTGCGCATCCTTACCGTAATCGCTGCGCTCGAGACGGCCCGGATCCATGATCTCCCCGGTGATGTCTCCATCGGCCAGACCCCCGATGACTCCTTCCACGAAGCCTTCCACGAATCGCTGGCCCAGTTGATTTACGACACCACCCAACAGATGGGCCTCGGCACTTGCCTGAGCCTGTTTGGTCTTGGACGCCGCTAGCACTTGACTGGTCATATCGGCCAGCGCAAGCGCGTCCTGGCTCATCGTGAAGTTGAACATATCCACCTGCGCAGTCTGGAAAGTGTTAAAGACCCTGATCTTGCTCAGCACACCCGCCGCCCCGCTCTGTAGTGTAATCAGGCTTTGCTGGAATTTAACCATGGCTTGCAGGTAGGCCAGCTTGGCGACCTGATACTCCCCGGGCCGCGACCGGATGCCGGTCCAACCCGCCGGTTTGCCCATCGCCCCTTCGTAGTCCACATGGAACGTCACCAGTCGGTTGGTCGAAGTCAACTCATGTTGCGTCGCGGTGTCGGCGGCGAAATCGTTCGGTATCACTGGCAGGGCGATGGTGACAGAGTTGGTGAAGCCGAACAGGGTCCCTACCGAATCCAGATCGATATAGCTGAAGTGATAGATATCCGGGCCGCCATAGCCGTCAGCGTAGGTCTTGCCGGGACCAACATCATCGGTGTAGGGCGTGCCAAATATCTGGAGCAGGCGGTTGCGGGCATTCCGTTCATTCTGAGCCACCGTGTCGGTGACATAGTTGTTGAACGACGTGGCTTGTCTCCGCAGCCGCTGGGAGGCACCCTGGGCGTGGTCGAGTGTCGTCTGCGCGTTGTTGAGCGCGGCCAGCGCCCGGTCATATATCTGCTCGAAATGACTCTGGCCCGCATCAATGCCGGCGGGGCTGATGTCAAAGGGCATGATATTCCTGGCCAGACCGAGCGGGTTCAAATCCCCATCGGCACCATCGATGAGGGTCTGGAGGGATTGAAGGGATGTCGAGATTTCGCCCAGCGCGCGGACGGTTGAACGGTCAACGACCTGTATGCCGGTGTGGGCGGTGTTGGTGTCCACGGTGGGCAGGAGGGAATTGACTGTCACCCAGTCGAAGTAGGCGCCCTGGCCGGCACGCACGGCCCAGTCGCCCGTGCCCCAACAGCGGTTGGTATCGCTGTCCCGACTCCCGGCCCAAAGACCGGCCGGTTCGGACTGATACGTCTGCTGAAAGGTGCGTCGAGCAATGTCCAGACCGGCACGCAGGCGGGCCGAGGCGGTTTCGGCGAACTTTTCCTCATCGTAATAGTCCACCGCTACGGTGACGCCGCCCAGGTCCATGGAAGTAGTGTCCGGAATCCAGACATAGTTGGTGGTGTGCAGCAGCAGGTAATAGAGTTTGAGGGCCGAGAGGTAGTGCCCCCACGCATCGCCATGGCCCTGCGGATAAAGCCGCTTGGCATCGTCCTGCGAAATGGTGCCGGTGAGATTGCCCTGGGCATTGGCGATGCCATAGTTGAGGGCATAGGCCAGCTCGCCACCATCAATCCCCTTGCTGAAATTCCATATCAGGCGATTGTAAATGGGCGCTTCGCGCACTCCAGGATCCATTAGCTTGTCATCGCGCCCGCGCAACAGGGCCAACTCCTCGTCCATGAGGGTCGGAACGAGGTTCATGAAACAGAACAACGAGGAGGCGCGCGAGATGTCGTCGCCATAGGCGTCCCAGTCGCTCTGAGAACTGAAGCCGATGGTCGGGTCCATGGCGTCGGCATAAGCTTCGTTGCCCAACAGCATATAAAGAGCATTCAAACGCGTGGCCGCATAACGCAAGGTGTCGTAGATGGGCTGGTTGCCGCCCCCAGGGAGAGCGGCCGTCATGTTGCGGGCCCGGTTGAAAATGGTCCAGTAGATCTCGATCAGGCCGAAGTCGTTGAGCTTCTCCGGGTTCAGGGCCACATCGCCCAGGTAGGGCCCGCCGGCCATGGCGATCATGTTGATGTTGTAATCCGGCAGATTATTCGTGTAGTCGGTGATCCGCTGGTTGTAGGGATTGATGGCGTTCATCGAGCGTTTGACCCAGCTTTCGGCAATCATCGGCTTGGTCCAGGCGCTCCAACTGGTGCCCGCCGGGTTGAGGGGATCGAGGGATTTGTAGCGGCAGACGAAGAAATTATCGGATAGCGTGAACGCGGGTTGGCCGCTGCCGAAGGTGATCTGGTTGGCGCCGGGCGCGCTGGGATAGGTAAGCCAGTCGCTATAGTTGGTGGCGCTGTCCGAGGTGTTGTAACGCCAGTCGAACTGATAGTTTTCCGGATGGCCGGCACAGTCGGTAGTGTGCCGCATGGTCATCTGCTCGTTAAGGACATCGGCCGGCGCAATCGCCTTTACTTCGCCCGTCACCAGCGGCGGCTGCACGTTGATGCAGGCCAGGGAGATGGGGGTGCCGGCGGGGACACTGGTGCCGTTGTTGAAGGCCACCGTCACATAGCCCTGGCCCCGGCCAATGCCGGCCGAGAGCGCCAGCGAATCCGCCGGGATGTTGCCGTTGGTGATCGCATATACATCGGACGGAAGGCCATTGATCGCGGACTGCCAGTTGGCGTCGGAGCTCAAATTCAACGCGGCGGCCCGTTCGTCCGCGCTGAGCAGATTCAGCAGGAGATAGTTAAGGCCAACGGCCGGAACCACGTTTTGCCCGAGGACGAAAAGCTGGCCGACGGGGGGCGAGTTTTGCGTCTGCTGCCAATAAAACCGCTGGTTGAGCTGCGGGGGCAGGTCCGGAAAGTAGGTGCGCGCACCAGACTGCTGTTTCTTGAGGCTGGCGGGCAAACCAAACCGGATCGCGCTGCTGCGAATGCGGGTGGGATCAATCAGCACCACGGAACTGCTGACGTTGTTGATGAGATACTCCTGGACCGGGACCACCTGCACGCCCGAGGAGGTAGTGTAGTTGGTGGCGGCGTAGCCGTAGGGCAAGGATTGCTGAAAGAGGATGTCCACGCTGAGTTGATCCGAGATGTCGGGCAACCCGACCTGTTCCTGGTTGGGCTTCACCAGGGTGTCGCCGGTGTGCAGGACGGGTATGGTGTCAGGCCAGGTGATGGTATAGGTCACCGGCAGGGGCCGGCCCCGGCTGCCATGACCGCTGAGAAAAGGGATTTCCTGGCCGAGCGCCGGCTGCGGGTTTTCGCCCGGGTAATAGAACCCCGGCTGGTTTTCGTAGCACCAGTTCATCTGGACCGTTTCCGCGCTCACACCGTCGCGACCGGCGCGATAGGCCCACCATTGACGATTGCGGTCCTGCCAGGCCGGCCCGCTGGACGGCACCGTGTTGGAACAGTTGGGATTGGCCAGGAAAGAGAGCGGGGCCATCGGCTCCAGCAGATTCGGCGCGCCCACCGGGTAATTGAAACCATACTGGCTGTTGGTGGCCACCACGCTGTAAGGCAGCATGCAGGCCGCGCCGGTATCGGCGTCGGTGTACTCCAACAGCACCAGCGGAGCCGAACTGTCGGGCAGCGCCGCATTGTTCAGGTCGTTGCGGATGGCATACAAGGCATTGCCCACGATCAAGGCATGTTCTTCATTCGGGTTGAAGCCCACCTGGCTGACATCGTTCTGGTAATAGACCCGGGCATCGATCGCGTTGTCGGGCAGGGCATTGTCCGACTCGGTCTGGTGGGCCAGCACCAGGGTCTGCGCGTTGGTGGGCCACTGGGGTTGGTAGAAGGTGACGAGCGAAGGCCAGTAAATGGCCGCCGGCATGCCAGCCGCCTGATACGAGTTGGCCCACCAGACTTCCATCGGAGAATTGGTGTGGACGGCATAGATGGCGGAAAGGCTGGCCGGATTGTTGGTCACGAGGGGATAGTTGTAGCAGTGCGGGTTGTAGGACCGCCCGGAAAATATAAAGCCCGGATAACCGCTCCAGTTGCTCAGATCGAATGACACCGGCGCGGAGGATGCGACGTAGCCGTAGGGTGAAGTAATCGGGGCGACGTAATCGTGGGCAAAATCGAGCGCCGCCGTGCCGTCGTTGGCATAAAACGGGTAGCAGACCAGCAGGTTGGGATCCGTCAACTCCGGGGCGCCAAGGTCTTGGTACATATACGCCCGGCCAGTAACGTATTGATGCATGCGGCTCAGCAACTGCTCGCTGGTGCGCGCTTCGGACCAGACCAGCAGGCGCTGCACATCGGCACGATCCTCGCCAACGCCCGCGGACGGAGCCGCAAACTTGTCCCCCACGAAGAAGGGGGCCAAAGGCGTATCGAGGATGGCGGGCCAGGCGGCCATCTGGACGCCATCATAGAAAAAGGTCAGATTCACGGCATCATACGTCAGCGCATAGTGATGCCATGCGTTCAGACTGCCCGGCAGCGTCACGTTAGTAGCGGCGACGCCGTAGGCGCCGGCGCTGAAAGTGACGTCGTTGCCGGAACTGGACAGGAGTTCGAGAAAGAGGCAACCCTGCAGCACGTTGGTGTCACCCGCCGCAAACAAAAAGCCGCTGTTGGTGTGGACATTGGCCCATAACTCCACCGTGGTGGGGTTCCGGCCAAGGACAGTCGGCCCGGTGCCGAGGTCCACCCAAGTCTGCGGACCCAGCGCCAGGGCGGTGTGGGCTACCGCGGGCTCGATTCGCTTCGCAACATCCCAGACGACCGGGGTCATCCCATACAGCAGCGGATTATCATGCGCCACGGCCCGGACGACCTGGAACCAGACCCCTTCGTTCTGGGAAGTGTAGCGCAGCAGGGCATATCCGTCGGCTCCCACCGTCAACACGCCGCTATTCGCGCCGTTGTTCAACATAAAGTTGAGGGGCGTCGATTGCATCGGCATGAGCTCGGGACTAAGGGAGGAAGGGATGAGGGTGGGCGCGCTCAGGCCCTGCCCCGCTGCCGCATAGGTCATCACCTGGCAATAGGAAGGCCATGAGGCCATGTACTGGTCCACTTCCCACGGCCACAGAATCCCGGCCACGCCGGCATGCATCCAGTAAACCTCGGCATCCCACGGATCGCCCACCGTCTGATAGACCGAGTAAAGCCACCCTTCCATGGGACTTAAGCCATCCGATGAACCGTGGAGATACAGGGTTTCGTTGCCTTCAGCATTCTGACCGTCCGTGATTCGGGCTTGCAGACCTGACACGCCGTAGAAGGTGTCTTGCGGCAGCAACCGCTGGCCGATATTGACGTTCTGATAGATGACGTCGGGCGCCATGACCTGCACCACCTCCCAACCGATCTGACGCTCGAAACTGCCGCTATCAAACAACTCCAAAACAAGCAGTCCGTTGCAGCCATTGGCAAGAATGCTCTTGTTGCCGCCGTTATCGTCAATCCAGACAGTCGCCGAATAGTTGGTTGTGATCACGATATTGGTAACCCCCGCCGTGGGATTGACGGTGATGTTGGTGGTGACCACTGGCGGAAGCACGTCGTCGTTGTAGTGGATGCGGGCGAATTTGCCACTCAGCGCCACGCTGGGGGCGTAATAGGGCGCCTCCGTCCAAAAGAGCTTTTGCGGCCGTTGGGTGGATACCGCAGACACGATGTAGTTCACCGTGGTGATGGTGCCGTTCGCCATTTGCCATTGCACGGCCACGCTGCCATGCGCCGAGGCGATCAACTGGCCGCTGGAGGTCACAAAGAACGCGCCGTTGGTGGGAAAGATGGCCACCGGTGGCACGGTGGGGAGGGCGCCAGCCGGCGGCGCAAGCACATCGCCAATCGTGGCATCCGGCATGGCCTCGGCGAACGGAAGACCCAGACTCGAGCTATCCAACTGGAACTTGCCATCCGAGATGGTGGCGGCCGCGTAGCCGCCGGGTTGGGCATACGGCCCGGAATGGCCCTGGTAGCAGACCGTGGCGTGGACAATCGCGTTGGTCAAAGCACCGCCAAGCCCGTTGGTATCATACCACGGATTGACATAATTCGCGTCGCAATCGTAAGCCGCGCGGGCCGGCAAAGCGCTCCAGCAGAGCGCCAACAGCCACGCGCCGCGCCGGCACCAGGCCAAACTTCTTTTTATGCACATATCTTTGTTCATAACTCGTTCCGGTTATGTCTGGTCATTACGAATGGTTCATCCATCGGGCCGCCGCCCACGTCAATTGGCCAGCCCTTCATTGGGCCGGGACCCCAAAAGCCAGGAATTGATAGGTGGCAGAGCCAGGCATCGCTCCGCTGGTCAGGGTTATCGTCAGTTGGCTCCCGGCGATCATGGGCACGAATTTGACCGGCTGCAGACCGCTGGCACTCCCCCTTAGAGTGTAGGCTGCCTGCGTAAAACTGTTGGTGAGACGCACCGTATATCCATTCTGAGCCGGGAGGGTCAGGGCCAACAGGCCCTGTTTTGTTGCCGTAATAGTGTACGGGGTGTTCATCGGCAAGGTGGTGATACTGCCACTGGGCTGGCCCGCCGGTTGCAGCATCCGCACAGGAGGCATTAACCCCCAACCCCAAGGAGGAGACAGAGATGGGACGCGCAGTTGCGAAACACTCACATTCCCCATGACAGCAAGGCTGCTTAGTGAGAGTCCATCGTTAACCACATCGATGATGCCGTTCAAAGGGACCGCACTGCCCTTTCCGGTGACGTTGCTGTAGCCAATGGCATAGACGCCCGACGGCCAGTTAGCCGAGCGACTCAGGAGATTGGTCGATACATTCTGCAAACTATTGGCGGTGTCAGCGAGATTCGCCGTTACACTGTAGGGAAAGCTCAGGAAGGGCCGGACGGGCGTGATTTCGCGGGGAGAAGCAACTGGGCCGGAGGGCGTTTGCACCACCGTGAGGCCCAGATAGACCGGCCCGCCGGCAAAGGCGGCCAGCAGATCACTCGTTCGGGGCGGGGTCAGCAACTCGGTGCCGGCATCCGTCAAGGTGACATTAAACACGCCGTTGGAGGCCACATAGACGGGGGAGAATGCCCGAGCCCATAACTGCGTGCCGCTGGAGGGAGCGCTGTAAATCCGGAATTGCAGGCCATAAGAACCAGCCGTGAGCGCTCCGGCATCAGGCTGCAGCAGTCCCTGATAATTCAAAGCGAGCGGTACCGACGGCGCGGCCAACGCATTCCGAGCGAGCAAGACCAGGCACGCCCCCACCAGCATTTTCAGTGTTTTTGTATTCATGTTCATCTCTGCGCGATAAGCTTGATCGAGCCAACTGGAAGGCAACTCACTGCCACAAATACATGAAAGCGAGGCCATCCAGATTCGGTTTGATTTGTACATTGGACGTGGTGTTCCAGATATAGGGCTGGGCATACGCATACGCATGTATAGGCAGCACCGTGAAGCCATGCGAGTTACCATCCTGTCCAGGTGGCCCTGAGTAGAGAGTAAGATGAACCGTAGCCTGTTGCCTGGAGCTGCCCATATAGACGGTCATATCTACCTTGGTATCAGCAGAGCTGCCTGGGCTGGTGGTATCGGTAAACCAGGGAACCACCAACAGACAATCATTTGCAGGATGCTGGTTGTCACCCCAACCCAGGCCGACACCGTATGACATAGCGGTTACGTTGTCTCCCAGTAGAACACCGTTGGTGCCAGGCTCAATCGTTGCTAGCACGCCACCCGGAGCGCTCAAAACCCCTTGAATCTGGATGGGAACTTTGGCGAGAACAGAATTGCTGGTGGAATCATAGACCAGGCTCGATGTTGCGTAATTGACGCCGTCGAAGCCGAGAACGGGCCGCACACTCGGAGACGGCGCAGGTGGCGAGGGCAATGACGCGAGCTGGCTGGGAGACAAACCCTGGTAGTTAAGCGCTACATCGGCTATTGCGGTCCGCAGGGCGTAGGGGCTGCTCAGGAGTTGCATGCGCGGGGTCATTTCCTTGGGGGCACTTACCGACCCGGCGGGCGTCTGCACCACGGTGATCCCCAAAAACCGATCCCCCCCATCTAAAGCCGGCGCCAGAGTGCTATACACGGGTGCTGGGCTGGTGGCGCCGCCCCCATCGCCCAGGTTCACATTAAACATGCCGTTGCTGTCCACCGTCACGGGATAGGCCTGCCCCCAGAGCACCTGGCCGCCCGTGCGGTTGTCCCAGATGCGCGTCTGAATGATATAGACCCCCTTGGTCAGCTTGAAGATACTGGTGTGGCTGAGCCGCCCCTGATACGAAATCTGCTGGGGCACGCCTCCGGCCGCGCCCCGCGGAGCACCCAAGCCCGCCAGAAAACCCACGGCCAATAGAAAAGCAAGCGAGTGTTTCATAATCGTCTTTTTAGTTTGGATGATTGTTAATTAGTTCCGACCATACCTGAACGGCAAGGTTCGTCGGATATGGAGTATTCGAATAGACGCGCCACGAGGTATTGGCCGGCAGGGGATACGAGAGGAAACCCTGGTAGCCACCCGTCAAAGCCCCCGTGCAGGGAAACAAGGTGGTATCCTGGCCATTGGCCGTAAGCCGAATCGAGTAATCGCCGGAGGCAGGCAGTCGAGTCATGTCGGGCAGTTGCACCATCACCCAAACATCGGAATTCGTACCCACTTGCGTGGCCCCAAAGGGCACAATGTTCCAACAGCCAAACAACATGGCCTTCCCCAAGCTCAAGGTAGATCCCGGCAACCCCCGAAGCACATCGGTTCGGAAATCTCCGTTCGCTATTACTCTGCCGGACTGCACCGTAACGTTCCTTTCCACCACTAAATTGCCGTTAGTCTGTATCGCCGGGAGATAGACCACGGTGTCATTCGACATGCCCACCAACCGCATGCCGCCGGCGGGCGCCTGGGCCTTATTCAAGTTGCCCACTAACAACGCGTCGGATTGCCCGGCGAGCGCCAAAGTGTTGTCCGCCACGCTGGACTTGAGGGCGTAGGCGCTACTGGTCCATTGCTGGCGCGGCGCAAGTTCGTGCGGCGAAGTGACGGCGCCGCTGGGGATATGAGTGAGCACAATGGCCATGTAAAGGTTGGGGTTGTTGCGAACGGCTGTGGTCAGCCCATTCGTGATCGGGGGTGAAAGCTCCGTGCCGGTCGAGTCTCCGAGGATCATGTTGAACTCGCCGCCGGTGACGACGCTGAACTGGTAGGCCTTGCCCCAGACATTCGTCCCGCCCGCCGAAGCATTCCACAGCCGAAATTCGGCAATATAAGTTCCGGAGGAATAGGTCCGGCCTTGCGAGTCGTGCAAGACGCCCTGGTAAGCCACCAACTGCGGCCAGGAATCAGCCCGGGCGACGCCCGGGGTCAGGGCGAACGCCAGAAGCGCCGCCACAGTCAGTTGTTTCACAGTCTTCATCGTTTTAGCCATGATTTATTGCTGCAATGCACTGATCCGGTTGACGCGGCGCAGGCCGAAATAGCCCGCGCACCGCACCGGATATTCGCGCAGGCCGGTGAGGGTCTCGCGATACACGCCGCCCGCCATCTCGGCGCCCCACATCGGGTCGGTGGGGAAGTTGGTGATGCTGGAGAACGACAGGGTAACCGTCCGGCCAACATCGTAAGACTCGACCCCCGCCGGCTGGTTGGTGCCATAGTCGGAGGTCAGGTTATCATGATCGGGGTGATAGAGATGCTTGAAGGGGTTGAGCGGATCGTTGTAGCCCAGGGTAAACGCGCAGGTGAGGTTGGTGGCAAAAAACTCACCGGCCATCAATTGGGGCGGCATGTAATGGAGGGTGGCCGAGGAGATGCGGGCCAGATTGGTCATCCCGGCGGGCACAAGTTTTTCGTCCGCATAGAGCGCGAACTCCGGCTGGTTGGTGACGGCCGACGGAGTCGGAGCCACGATGACGCGCTGAAGCAACCGAACCGCCCCAGCGCTGTCCACATGCAGAATGAGGCGCACGGGACAATCGTTGCGCGTGGCGGACAAAGTGGTGGTATCCCAGCCGTTGGTGCTGCCATTGGTGGTGGTGACGGGATGGCTGACCATGCTGATCCGGGCCTCGCCAACCCAAAGCCCCTCGAAGGCGTTGTGGCCGGGGGGGGTGGAACCGCCAGTTTTGGCGACACGAAAGCCCGCGCCAGAGGCGCTGGGCGTGGCACGGACGGGTAACTGGTAGAGCACACGTCCGGCGGTATCCTGGACGTTCACCAGGCTCTGGAACACCGCCCCGGCACTGGCCGATGCCATATCCCCCCGGCGAATAGCCAGCCGAACCGATGCCTTGCCCAGGGCGGGGACAGTGACGGTGAACGGGGAGGTGAAATCCACCCAGGCGCGGTTCGTGAGGGAAACGACGTTGTACCACGAGAGCGGCACCGCCCCGGCGAGGGCAGGCTTGCCCGGGGGGGGAGTTTCGGAAACCGCCGGTGATAAGACGACCTGAACAGCGGAGGTGGAGACGTTCGCGAGGGTGAAGTCCTGTTCGACAACTTCCGTGCCGAAATCCATCAGTCCGTTGCCCAAACCCTCGATTGTGAACGGAGCAATGTAACCCGCGACATCCCGCAGCCGGACCCAATAAGCCACCCCGCGCTCCATGCGCGTGCGGGCGGGAGCGGTCACCGGCAGACTCGCGCTGGATGACTTGACGGTAAAGATGCTGGGATCATAGCTGGTGGAAACATCGATCTGGGGCGATCCCCGGAAATAGTCGAGAAAATAGGGCCCGGGAGCGGGGCCGGACGGAAAGCCGACCAGGTTCATCTCGAAGGGCACCCACTTCGGGTTGGGAAGAATGGGCTGCCCCTTGAGAACAACAGCGAACGGGGCGGCATTGGAATGCACCTCGATCAAGTAGCATTCCCCGCCGGCCATCGACTTGATGCCACTGAGAAATGCCAGGCCGGAGCTCGGGGGATACCAATACTGCCAGTGCGGATCCTCGGGAAAGAGCTTGGCAGGGTCCGTATCGAACTGCTGAGTCGTGAAACGGCGATCCCACTGCCAAACACTCCGCACCGGTAAGCTGCCAAAGACGTCGTCCAGATTGGCCGCTGCCGGATCGATCCAGAGGCACACCGAATTCCAGCCGGGTTTTAACTCGATCGTCTGGGCCACCCATTGCGCGGTGGAATCCCACGCCGTCACGAGGAAAAACGCCGCGCCGCACATTAATAGTCTCATGTTTCGCATCGGTTGCCTTTGGTTGTCTGGCATAATCAGGCGATGTAAATAGCACGCACACGCAGGGTTAGGCAAGCCCCCGCTGCAGGCACCACGATCAAATGTCTCAAAGTTCTCTTCATGAGATTGCTCACGATGGGAGCGTAGCAGGTAAACCCGACCTGGCAAGCAGCCTGGGACGAAACGACCATCAAGCGGGACGAAACGACCATTTCACCTCTGGAAAGGCAGAAAACGGGTGACGAACGCAGAGACTTAGTGCCAGGGCCTCCAGGCGATGAAACACAGTAAAATAGCCGCAAAAAGGCGCAAAAGACGCAAAACTTTGTAATCCGCAGAGCTTACGCAACAGACACACCGCGGATTACACAACAGAAAAACCACGGATTTCACGGATAAAGAAGGGATTGGGGTGGAAGCTGCGCATCTTGGATTTTTGGGAGCACGAACCGGAGGTCCAATGCCACTAGGATTTGACCCTCCTCATCCCGGAGGGATGGCCGACACTAGCCCAACGTTCAAACGTTGGGCTATTCTCGCATGTCCCTTCGGGACAAAGATCGCACAGCGAGGGACGGCGGTCTCTGGTATGGACCAAGCGGGGCCGCGATGCAACCCTTTCAGGGTTGGGGGTGTAATTGGGATCACACACCCAGGGTAGCGCGCCGCGGCTGGCGCGCTCGCTTGTCGGACGTCCAAAGCCGGCTGAAGCCGGCGCTCCGGTGGTAGTGAAGAGATGCGGCCCTTGCACTCTAGACTACCGCCCGGATCGCCGACGCCAATTCAAACAATTAATTGCTGCCCGGCGTCACCGAGTCAGGGTGCGCTCTTAGCCCGAACACGGAAAAAGTCCGAGCCATTGGTCATGGGGATGGACCATTCCACGGGCGAGCCGGCGTCTTGCCAAGTGTTGTTGAGTTTGTCCATGCTTTGCAATTGCAACTGGATGCGCGCGGTCTCCCCGGCAACACGGAACATCAGCCCGCCCATGCTCACGTCCTGGATACTGTTGGACGAAAACAGGCCATAGGGGATGGGATTGGTCAATACGGACTGGAGGCCTTGCATGTGCCCTTGCATATACATGATCACACCGGTAAAGAAATTATTCAATGAGACAGCATTCATGCGCAGCACCTCGCCATCCCTGACGCCCATCACCATGCTGTCCGCCTGGAGGGGATTGGATTGCAGGGCCACGCATTCCTTGAAGTTGCTGACCCCATCGCTGTCGGCATCGCCATACAGATTCGTGGCGGACAGGCCTGCAAAACTCGCGTAATACTGCTGGGCTTGGGTGATCCACCAGGAATCATCGTAGGGGCCGCCGCCGCTGTAGATCGCGCCGTAGGTCGAGTGGTCCACGCCCACGCCGGGCGCGCAGAGCAGGGCCACCACGCCGATCTCGGCCAGGCGGGGAATATGCGAGCGCCATGTGAGAATGTCACCGGTGGAGCCTATCATCGGGTCGCCCCATAAATTCTGCCGGAAATAAGCCAGACGCACCGCGCCACCGCCCTTGGTCGGGTAGTCGCCCGGCCGGAACTCGTCGCCCAGGAAGAATGTCTGGGCGGAATCCTCGAAACATCCGTTGGTGTTGGCCAGGGGGACATAAGCCTGCGAGGTGACCGGATTCACCCTGGTGCTGGTGTTGATGTGTCCCATGGGAATCTGCCAGAGCACGATGGGAAAACTGGTTTCCTCGCGGAGCGTTTTTGCAAAGAGAAGATAGTTGTTCCAGTGATCGGCATTCCAGAAATAGGTGTAGCTGGCCGGGTCGGTGACCGCATGCGAACCGCCATCCTGACCGTACCGATCCATGACAATGAATGACGAGCCATTTGTCAACACGCCGCACCGTTTGTAGAAATCGGCGATGCCCCGGACTTCGGTCACCAGTTTGTTGGTGATGTTGCCGAATACGGTCATGTCGTTGTTGGCGGCATCGGTCCAGCGGCAGATGTTTCCGGAACCGCCCCAAGCCGCGGAGCCGGGGTAATTGATCGCGCCGCTAAATCCCTGGATGGTGTCCGGTGAGGCCCAGATGTTGTATTTCCAGCCAAACTTCACGTTGGCCGGCAAGTCCCGATGTAAGATGTAGTTCAGGCTGGTCACCAGGCCGCTCAAGGAGTTGTGGAACACGCCGTCGGCCGGCGACAACAGGGGCGCGTCGGTGGTGGCGGTGTTGGTGTAGGCCTGATCCACGCGGAAGGTGTAGGAGACCGCTTGGTAGGTCACGCGATTCGTGTCGGGGTCCAGCTTTTGTGGGCCGATCACTTTCTGGGCCATGTAGCCGATGAAGTCAGGCTCCATGACCAGCAGCACGGGCCAGCCGTCGGCCTCGGTGATGGCCTTGATCCGGGCAATGAGGGTGCGAATCGAGCGCTGGAAATAGAGCTGCATGTACGCCGGGTCATTGACGCTTTGCATGGCCACGACCTCGGAATCAATCGTCCAGGCGGGCGGTATGCAATAAAACACGATGCAGGGAATCCGACCCTGGCGCTTGCAGCCGCGCAGAAAGTTGTCCAGGTAAGCGCCATTGCCGGGCCAGTTGTCCACCCAGGTGTCGGGCCCGGCGTTCATATAGATATCCACGATATCTGTCCAACGATTGCTCAACCCACCACCGCCATCCCGGTACCAGTTCTCGTCCGTGTGCTCGGCCCAGCCCATCAGCGAGCGGCTACCCAGGGCAACATAGGCCGGAAGCCCGGGCATGCTGCCATCCTGGTTTTTCACGGCAACGCCCCGGCTGTAAATCGTGCCGCCCACGGTAAACTTGATGCTCGCGAACCCCGGTTGTTTGCCGGTCAGAATCAGGTTGCCGCCATCGATGCGCACCTCGACGATATTAGTCCGTTGGCTTGCCGCATCCGAAGCGCCGCTCACGACAAAGGACGTTTCGCCCAGCGGGACGATTGCGACATCCACGTCGTTGGTCAACGATTGCGCATGGATCGGCCCGGCCAGCAGGATGTTGAAACCACATGCCAGCAAAAGCGCGGTCCATGTGCGGGTTTTGTGAGATTGCTCTTTTTTTGTATTCATAGTGTATCGTTTATTTGCATTCATAGTGTATCGATTTATTTCTATAACGGTCCTTCTACTTTACAGGAAAGAAAGGGTATTCGCATATACCCCATGTGGGGTATTTTCAGGGTATTCCCCCCCTGAGGCCGCCGGGAGCGGTTAAGCGTGGAAATGGCGGTTTGATTAACCAGAAAGACCGCCGCCTGGCGGAGCCGGAAATCCGAAATCCGAAATCCGAAACCCGAAACCCGAAACCCGAAACCCGAAACCCGAAACAGATCCGAGTATATGGGAATCGTCCAATGGAAAAAGGGAAGCTGCAAAGCGAGCCTCCGGAAGCGACGGCGGGAAGCGCTGCCCTCGGGGACGGATCGGGCCTTGCGGTTCGCACATTCGCCGCACACACGTTCGCATCGGTTGCCTTTGGTTGTCTGGCATAATCAGGCGATGTAAATAGCACGCGCAGGCAGCGTTAGGCTAGCCCCCGCCGCAGCCACCACGATCAAATGTCTCAAAGTTCTCTTCATGAGATTGCTCACGATGGGAGCGTAGCAGGCAAACCCGACCTGGCAAGCAGCCTGGGACGAAACGACCATCAAGCGGGACGAAACGACCATTTCACCTCTGGAAAGGCAGAAAACGGGTGACGAACGCAGAGACTTAGTGCCAGGGCCTCCAGGATGAAACACAGTAAAATAGCCGCAAAAAGGCGCAAAAGACGCAAAACTTTGTAATCCGCAGAGCTTACGCAACAGAAAAACCGCGGATTACACAACAGAAAAACCACGGATTTCACGCCAGCACGGCCCATGGGCGGGTTTTGTGAGATGCTTGTACAGGCATACAGGCATTATCTGGTGTTTTTTCTATTACGGTCCTTCTACTTTACAGAAAGAAAGGGTATTTGCATATACCCCATGTGGGTGATTTTCAGGGTATCCCCTCCCGAGGCGGTCGGGAGCGATTCAGCGTGGAAATGGCGGTTGATTAACCAGAAAGAACGCCGCCTGGCGGAGCCGGAAATCCGAAACCCGAAATCCGAAATCCGAAACCCGAAATAGATTTGAGTGAATCGCCCAATGGAAAAAGGGAAGCCGCAAAGCGAGCCTCCGAGAGCGACGGCGCGAGGCACTGCCCGGGAGGACGGATCGGATCTTGCGGTTCGCACATTCGCAGGGCGGATTCAAGAACCTGCAAAATCGTAGCCGCCGACGGCAGTCGGCGCACTTTTCCTCGATTATCGGAGTGTTAGCGCCGACTGCCGTCGGCGGCTACGATTTCTTGAAACCACCCTGGCACATTCGCCGCACACACGTTCGCATCTTGCGGGTGCCGGTTGAACTGCCGTAGAGTAGGGCCATGTCACATGCGGAATTTGTTCATCTTCATTTGCACACCGAGTATTCCCTGCTCGATGGGGCCTGCCGGCTGGACCGGTTGATGGACAAAGCTCATGAGTTGCGGTTCCCCGCGCTGGCGATCACGGACCACGGAGTGCTCTATGGTGCGGTTGATTTTTACGAGGCCGCGAGCCAGAAGGGCCTCAAGCCAATCATTGGCTGCGAAGTCTATGTCGCGCCCGGCAACCGGTTCGAGAAGAAGGCCAGCAGCGGCGGTCGGGATGTCTATCATCACCTCGTTCTGCTGGCCCGGGATGAAGTCGGCTATAAGAACCTCATCCAGCTCACCACCAAGGCGCATCTGGAGGGCTATTACTACAAACCGCGCATCGACAAGGAACTGCTGGCGGCGCACAAGGAAGGCATCATCGCGCTCTCCGGCTGCCTGGCGAGCGAGATTCCGGAGTCGATTCAAAGGGACCAGTTGCCCCGGGCGCGCGAGGCCATTGACTGGTTCAAACAGACGCTCGGCGCGGAAAACTTTTATCTCGAACTGCAAGATCACGACTTGCCCGAGCAGGCCAAGATCAATCGGCACCTGATTCCGTGGGCGAAGGAGTTCGGCCTGAAACTTGTGGCGACGAACGACGTGCATTATATCGAGAAGAGCCACTCGCACGCCCACGATTGCCTGATCTGCATCGGCACACAGACGCAATTGGCCGATACGAAGCGGATGAAGTACGCCGAACAGCAGTTTTACCTGCGGTCGGCAGAGGAGATGAGCGCCCGGTTCGCCGAGGTCCCGGAGGCCGTGCAGAACACGCTGGAGGTGGCCGAGAAATGCAACCTGGAGATCGAGTTCACGAAATTGCATTATCCGGTGTTCCATCCGCCCGAGCACTTCACACGGGAAGGTTATTTGCGGCATCTGCTGGCCGAGGGGCTGGGCAAGCGCTACGGCATCCAGGCGCGGGCCGAGGGTCATGAGTTCGTCATCGAAGGCGTCGGCGACCCGGGGCGGTTGCCGACTTATGTGGCGCAATGCGCTGCCGAACCTGCCGTCGCAGCCGCCGTCAAAGCGGTGATTGACCGCCTCCAACTCGAGCTGAAGGTGATCGAGAAGACGGGGTTCTTGAGCTATTTCCTGATCGTTGGCGATTTCATTCGCTACGGCCACCAGAAAGGCATTGCCTGCGTGGCGCGTGGGTCAGCCGCCGGGTCGATCGTCACGTATCTGCTGGAGATTTCCAACGTGGACCCGATTCGCCACGGCTTGCTGTTCGAGCGCTTTCTGAATCCGGAACGCGTTAACCCGCCGGACATCGACATCGACTTTGCGGACGACCGCCGCGCAGATGTCATCGAGTATGTCCGCGAGAAATACGGGCGCGATGCCGTGGCGCAGATCATCACCTTCGGCACCATGGGCGCCAAGTCCGTCGTGCGCGACGTTGGGCGGGTGATGGGGTTGAGCTACGGCGAGTGCGACCGGCTGGCGAAGATGATTCCGTTTGATTTGAAGATGACGCTGGAGAAGGCGATCAAACAATCACCGGAACTCAAGCAGGCTTACGAAAACGAGGAAGTCACGCGCGAGTTGATCGACACGGCGTTCATTCTCGAAGACCTGACCCGCAACGCCTCGGTGCATGCGGCGGGGGTGGTCATCGGCGACCAGCCGCTGGTAAACCTGCTGCCCCTCAAGCAGGACGAAAACGGCGTCATCGTCACGCAGTACGCGATGGGGCCGGTCGGGAACCTGGGCCTGCTGAAGATGGACTTTCTCGGGCTCAAGACGCTCACGGTCATTCGCAACACGTGCGAGATGATCAAGCAGACGCACGGCAGTGAGGTGCCGATCGATCACCTGCCGCTGGACGATGCGAAGACCTACGATTTGCTGAACAAGGCGAACACGCTGGGGGTGTTCCAGCTTGAATCGGGCGGAATGCGAGATTTGTGCCGCAAGTTCCAGATCAGCTCGGTCGAGCATATCACCGCGCTGATTGCCCTGTACCGTCCGGGCCCGATGGAGTTGATTCCGGAGTTCATCAGCCGCCGCCACGGCGACGTGAAGATTGAATACGAGCATCCGTTGCTCGAACCGATCTGCCGCGAGACCTACGGCATCATGGTTTACCAGGAGCAGGTGATGCAGGCGGCGCAGGTGCTGGCGGGTTACACGCTCGGTGGGGCGGACTTGCTGCGGCGCGCGATGGGCAAAAAGAAGGCCGAGGAAATGGCCAAGCAGCGCGATATCTTCGTTAAGGGCTGCGCGAAAGTGAACGGCATCCCTGCGGCCAAGGCAAACCAGGTGTTCGATTTGTTGGAAAAATTCGCCGGCTACGGCTTCAACAAGTCGCACGCCGCCGCTTACGCCGTCGTTTCGTATCAGACCGCTTACCTGAAGGCAAATCACCCGGTCGAGTTCTTCTGCGCCATGATGACGAACGACATGGCGGACACGGCCAAGCTCAGCCAATACATCAACGAGGCGCGCACGATGGGCATCGAAGTGCTCGCGCCCGATGTCAACGAGAGCCAGGTCTATTTCGCACCGGCCCAAAGCAGGGCAGGCGTCCCGGCTGCCCCGCCCAGCGGTTCGGCCCCGGTGCAGGAGAGCCAGGACGCCCGTCCAAAGTTGGCCATCCGCTTCGGAATGGCAGCCATCAAGGGGGTCGGCGAGATTGCTGTCGAGTCCATTCTGAAAGGCCGCAACGAAGGTGGAAGATTTCAATCGCTTGCTGACATCTGCCAGCGCGTGGACGGGCGCTCGGTGAATCGCAAAGTCCTGGAGGCGCTGATCAAGTCGGGCGCGTGCGATTGCCTGGGCCAGACGCGCGCCACCTTGTTTGCGCAAATCGACCGCACGCTGGCGCACGCGGCGAGCATCATCTCGGACCGGCAGCGCGGGCAGACCTCACTATTCGGCGCCTTGGAAGACCGCTCTTCCCAGATGCCGGAGGCCATCACCAGTTTGCCCGAATGGCCGGAGCACGACTTGCTGGCGCACGAGAAGGAACTGCTCGGCTTCTACGTGACCGGCCACCCGCTAACGCCTTACGCGCCGATTCTCGAAAAATACGCGCTGGCCAACACCGCAACCCTCGCGCAGTTGCCGAACCGCAGTCTGACGCGCGTCGGCGGGTTGATCGCAGCGGTGCAGAACGGCGTATCGAAGAAGAACGGCAAGCCGTATTCGATGGTGACGATGGAAGACCTGGAGGGCTCGGTGCAAATTCTCTGCATGAACGAGAACTACGACAAGTATCGCGAGCTGCTGACGCCGGGCAAAGCCATCCTGGTCATCGGCGAAGTCAACCTCGGCGACGATAAACCGAAGCTCTTTCCCCAGGAAATCATGCGGCTGGAGGACGCGCCGGGGCGTTTCACCAAACAAGTTCACCTGCGATTGCACACGGCGCACCTCAAGCCCGAACAGCTCGATTTAGTCCTCCAATTGGTTGCTGCGCATCCCGGCAAATGTCCATTGTTCCTCTGTTTCCTCCGTCCTGCAGGCCAGGTGGTTTTTGTGGAAACAAACGATAAGTTTGCCGTCGCGCCCTCGCGGGAGTTGCAGCAAGCCGCCGACGACCGATTCGGCGAGGAAACCTATTACGTGAAAGTCGATACAAGCCTGCCGGAACGCGCCCCCCGTCGCTGGGAACGCCGGACCGAGTCGGCCGACGAACAGGGATAATGCTTGGCGCGTTAACCAACCTCCGATTGCCTCCTCCAACTCGTGCCATCCAATGCCTGGGTAATTCATTGAACTCCTGCTTGCCCTCCCCCCATCCGGAGAGGTATAAATGATCGCAGGATCAAGAAATAGAAACAAAAGCTTTGCTATGTCACACACCAGCCGACAGTCCGCCAATACGAGTAATGTGCTGTCCGTGATCATGGGCGGCGGCCAGGGAACCCGTCTGTTTCCACTCACTAAAGAACGGGCCAAGCCGGCAGTGCCGCTGGCCGGCAAGTATCGGCTGGTCGATATCCCCATTTCAAACTGCATCAACTCTCGCCTGCGGCGAATTTATCTGCTGACACAATTCAACTCCGCTTCGCTGCACCGGCACATCGCGCAATCGTATAAGTTCGATCATTTTTCGGGGGGATTTGTCGAGCTGCTTGCGGCTGAACAAACCTACACGGATACCTCGTGGTATCAGGGCACCGCCGATGCGGTGCGCAAGAACCTGATTCATTTCCTGAACCACGAATGGGATTATCTGCTGATTCTCAGCGGCGACCAGTTGTACCGGATGGATTTTCGCGAGATTATCGAAGCCCACGCTGAATCCGCCGCCGATATTACCGTTGCCACCATTCCCGTCGGGCGGAGCGAGGCGCAGTCATTGGGCATCATGCAGACCGATGCCGACCACCGCATCGTGCGTTTTGTGGAAAAGCCCAAGGACCCGGCCGTGCTCGACTCGTTGCGGCTCCCGCCGGAGTGGCATGCCTCCCTGGGGATCAAGGGGGAGGGCGAACTGTTCCTGGCGTCGATGGGCATTTATGTGTTCAACCGGGACATCATTTGCCGGCTGCTGGACAATACGCTGACCGATTTTGGGAAGCATGTGATCCCTAACGCGATTCATGACTTGCGCGTCTGCTCCTTTGTGTTCCAGGGCTATTGGGAGGACATTGGAACGATCCGGGCATTCTTCGAGGCGAACCTCGACGTGACAAACGAACTGCCCCGCTTCAACTTTTTCGACATGGCCGCTCCGATATTCAGCCGGCCGCGCTTTCTGCCCGGATCGAAAATCAACGGCGCGCAGATCGATCATGCGGTGATTTCGGACGGCTGCATTCTCAATCGGGCCGTCATCACGCACAGCATTGTGGGCTTGCGCAGCGTCGTGGGCGTGGCCACGGTCTTGAACCGGGTAATCCTCCTGGGCAGCGACTTCTATGAATCACTCGAGTCAATCGTCGATCACGAAACATCGGGCCAGCCGCGCATCGGCATCGGCTCGAATTGCCACATCGAAAACACCATCGTGGATAAAAACGCCAGAATCGGTAACAACGTCGTGATTTCGCCCGCGGGCAAGCCCGAGAAGGTGGACCATCCCAACTATTACATCCGCGACGGCATTGTCGTCATTCCCAAGAACGGCGTGATCCCTCATGGCATGGTGATCTGATGCTCGACCGCCTGGTCTGCGGTCCAGCGGAATGGCTGAACTTATGGCGAAACGGAAGATTCCCCGTTGTTGGCGCGTTGCGGTAATAGCGGCCGCGCTTGGCGTGGCGATGTTTGCCGGTTTGGTGCGCGGACAGAAAGTTGGCGCGGGGAAAGGTCTGAAATTCTCGGATTATTACGACCCGCCGCATGAAACGCAGATGAAATCACTGCTCGAAGGCGCCACCGCCCTGCCCCAGCCAGGCGGGCGGACTTATCTGGTGACCGGGGCAAAATTGCAAACCTTCCGTGAGAATGGCGAAGGCGAAATTGTGGTGGAAACCCCGCAATGTACCTACGATGTAGCCCAGCGGTCGGTCAGTTCCCCCGGACTACTCAACTTGCGAACAGCGGATGGCACGTTTTCCCTCGAAGGCCAGGGATTCATTTTTCAGCAGGCCAACTCCACCCTCTTCGTCTCGAATCGCGTCCATACGATTATTCACCCGGAATTGGTTGGACCCAAAGCCGCAAGCGTCCGAACGAATGCGGCTGCACGGCCGGCAACCGGAATTGACGTTTTTTCCGATCAGTTCGATTACGCAGAAAAGTCCGGCAAAGGCATTTACCGCGGCAACGTTCGGGTGACCGGCACGAACCTGGCCCTCACCGGGGGGATTCTCACCGTTCTGGTGCCACGAAGCGACCGCCGGCTGCAAAGCCTGACGGCAGAAACGAATGTCATCGTGGATTTTGAAAATATCCACGCGACTGGTCAGCAGGCAACCTACTCGGTGGACACCGATCGGGTTCTATTGACTGGAGATCCGACCTGGCGCAACACGCCCCGGGAAGGCAGCGGGGACGAACTGGTGTTGGACCGGACGAACGGGCTATTCCGTGCCAGCGGTCACGCCTGGTTGAAAATGCCCGGCCAGGGCATGGCAACCTTTGGTTTCCTCCCGCAGGGCGGCCCACCCGCTGCCCATCGCCCAGCGGCGACCAATCAGTTTGTCGAAATCCGGTCGGATGTTTACGAAATCCGAACCAACTCGGCGGTCTTTCGCAACGACGTGCGAGTCATCGAGCAGAGCGACAATCAACTGCTGGGCAAAATGAATTGTGCCTTGCTGACGATCACGTTCTCGACCACTAACGAGCTCGAGAGCATGGTGGCGGAGAATGAAGTCGTGATCGAGCAGGACACCAATCGTCTGAGTTGCGGCCTGCTGACGCTCACGTTCTCCGGCACCAACGAGTTGCAACGAATGGTCGCGGAGAATACGGTGATCATCGAACAAGACACTAATCGATTCACGGCGGGCAAAGCGGTTTACACCGCCACCAACGGAATGCTTCAGTTAACGGACAGCCCAGCGTGGCAGTCCGGTCAGCGGCGAGGCAAAGGCGACATCATTCTGGTGAGTGTGGAACATAATGAAATGACCGTGCAAACAAATGCGTATATGCGATTGCCGGCCAATGAATTCGGACGCTCGACTGCGCTCGGGCCAGGCGCTCCGCTTCAAACTGGCACGAAGATCGACGCCGTTCAGTTCGCCGAAATATTCTGCCAAGAATACTCCGTGGGGCCGAAGGGGGCTCTCTTCCAGGGCAAAGTCCGCCTTGATCATCCGCAGATGCACTGGACCTGCCAGAGCGTTACAGCGCTGGCGCCGCCTGGGGGCGGGCGACTCAGTCGGATCGTTGCCGAGCAGGCAGTGGTCTTCGACCTCACCGACGATAAAGGCCAACAAGTTCGTGGCACAGGCGAAAAGGCTGTTTATACCTGCGGCTCAACCGGAACATTGACGAATGAGCTGATGGAACTCATCGGGAATCCAGCTACGTTGACGACAACAAACTTTACGGGCCGGAACGATGTCTTCATGCTCGACCTGGCGAATCACCGCCTCGGCGCTCCCGGAAAGTCCAAATATGTGGCGCGGAATCTGCCAACCGCTGGTCGCAGCAACAGGGTCGGTCTGCCGGATAAGCCCTTGATCAAATGATATTCTTCACGCTCTTGTTTTGAACGCGACTCAGAAAGACCAACCCGCCTCAGCGGTGACCAACGGCCAGTTGCTCACAACAGAGAACCTGGTTAAGGAATTCCGTCACCGCCGCGTAGTCAATGGCGTCTCCATCGCGGTTGCGCCCGGTGAAATTGTCGGACTGCTCGGTCCGAACGGCGCCGGGAAGACCACCACCTTCAACATGGTCGTGGGTGTAATCAAGGCGGACTCAGGCGCCGTTCAATTCCAGGGGCGCAACATTACCAAACTGCCCATGCACAAACGCGCGCGCCTGGGCATGGGCTACCTGACCCAGGAACCCTCCATCTTCCGCAAGCTCACCGTCGAGCAGAACATCCTCGCCATCCTCGAGACCTGCCGCATGAACCGGCAGGAGCGCGCGGTTCGGCTAAAGTACTTGCTCGACGAATTGGACATGGCCCGACTGGCCAAGAGCAAGGCCTACACGCTTAGCGGCGGTGAGAAGCGGCGCCTGGAAATCACCCGCGCCCTGGTGACCAGCCCGAAACTGCTGTTGCTGGACGAACCGTTCGCCGGCATTGATCCGATCGCTGTTTATGAGGTCCAAAAGATTGTTCGGCGTTTGAAACAGCGGGGATTGGGAATTTTGGTTACCGACCACAGCGTGCGCGAGATGTTGAAGTTGATAGATCGCGGGTACATTATTTACAAAGGTCAGGTGCTCGTGGAGGGCACGGCGGAGTTTTTGGCGAATGACCCCAAAGCGCGGGAAATCTATCTCGGACCGGAGTTCAACCTGTAGTCATGGAGAGCTGCATGAATGACACAGGCGGCACCCAAAACGTTCAGCCACGCCTTATTCCTCTCGTTTAACCCTATAACCCAGTTGACCAACCTATGCGACGCGATGCAGTGACAGTAGAACGGTTTTACAACGAGCATTCCATCGCCCTGGGACTCAATCTGGTTGCCGGCGCCGGCGGCCTCAAACGCATCATTCGCGAGCCGACCGTCAATCGACCGGGCTTGGCGTTGTCCGGCTTCACGCGCTACTTCGCCAACAAGCGCATCCAGGTCATTGGCAATGCTGAGGCCTTCTTCCTGAAATCACTCCCGCCTGACGAGAAGGCCCGGCGCTACGAAACCTTTTTCTGCTTTAAAGTCCCTTGCGTCGTCTTCTCCCGCAACCTGCACCCGCACCATTTGTTCTTAAAAGCAGCCGAACAGGCCCGGGTGCCGATCTTTCGCTGTCCGCTGGTGACGATGAAATTCATCAATCTGGCAACTCTGGCGCTGGAAATGATGTTCGCCCCACGCGGCACCGAGATGGGCAGCATGGTGGACATCCTTGGCGTAGGGGTGATTATTCGGGGAGAAAGCGGCATCGGCAAAAGCGAGAGTGTCCTGGCGCTCATCGAGCGAGGTTACAGCCTCGTGGCAGACGACATCACCAAAGTCACGTTGGTGGATGGCCGCGAAGTCGTCGGCACCAGCGCCGAGGTCACACGCGATCACATGGAAGTGCGCGGAATTGGTATTATCAATGTCGCAGCCATGTTCGGCGTCAAGAGCATTCGCCACGAAAAACACGTCGATCTCGTCATTACTTTGAAATCCTGGAACGAAGTGCCGGATGTGGATCGGTTGGGCATGGAGCAGGAATACGTCCAGGTTCTCGGCATCGACATCCCGCACATCACCATTCCGGTAAGGCCAGGACGCGACCTGGCCAGGCTGATCGAGGTGGCCGCCTTCCAAGCCAAACTGAAGTCCACGGGCTATAATCCCGCCAAGGAACTCAATGACCGTCTCATCTCCCGGATGGCGGCGGCAGCCAAACATTAGAATTCAGTAGCTAATCGCGCCTTTTTCGATTACTGGTTATCAAAAGACCGAATGAGCGCAAAGAAGATAACCGATGGCGGTTCAGCAATGACAAAAGATTTTTGGGTCGCCAACAAGCTGGGCATCCATGCCCGGCCGGCTGCAATGTTTGTCAAAACCGCGAATCGGTTCTCTTGCGATATCTTCGTGGAAAAGGATGGGGAGAAGGTGAACGGCAAGAGCATCATGGGCCTGATGATGCTGGCTGCCGGCCCGGGCAGCAAACTCACCGTCCACGCTCACGGCCAGGATGCCTCGCAGGCGATTGCCGAACTGGAAACCCTCATCAAGCGGAAGTTTGATGAAGAGTAACCGTGTTGGTTGCATGGGGCATCGCTATCGATGCCCAACGCCTAATCTGGTGAGAGATGCAACCGTCTAACCATGCGCCAATGTGACTTTTTTGATGCTATGGCCCACGTTGAAATTGACGTAAAATATGTGGCGCATCTTGCCCGCCTGTCGCTCTCACCCGAAGAGGAGCGGAAGATGGGCGCCCAATTGGGAAACATTCTCGACTACATCGAAAAGCTCAAGGAAGTCGATGTCAGCGGAGTGGAGCCGACCGCCCACGCGTTTCCTCTCGTGAATGTGACGCGCACAGATGAAGTGCGACATTCCCTCGGTAATGCCGAAGCGCTCCGCAACGCGCCCGCGCAAGCAAACGGTTTGTTCATCGTCCCCAAAATTGTCGAATAGGGCGTTCGACCGATGACAACGCCCGTTTCTCGCCTGGCGGTGATCGCCCATCCAGACGGGAACGAGATCATCATCCACAAACGCAACGCCTGAGTATTGTGGCGTTTTATAGCCCCCCGGCCCCGCACATATCTTTAGCCCCTGATGTTAATTGAGAAAAGAACCCGCGTGGTGGTCGGTATGAGCGGGGGAGTCGATTCCTCCGCCACGGCTGCCCTCTTGCTTGAACAGGGTTGCGACGTTGTCGGCATCACGCTCAAGCTGTGGCCGCAGGACTGCGTCTCACGCGCCGAAGACAAGTGCTGCGGCCCGCAAGCCGTCACGGACGCTCGCGCCGTCTGCCATAAATTGGGTATTCCGTATTATCTCATCGACGAGGCGGCCGAGTTTCATGCCAAGGTCATTCAGTACTTTGCCGATGAGTATAAGGCGGGCCGGACGCCGAATCCGTGCGTGCTGTGCAACCAAAACTTGAAGTTCGGCCGGCTCATCGACCGCGCAGACCAACTCGGCGCGCAGTATGTCGCCACCGGCCACTTCGCACGGCTCGAAAAGAGCCTCGGCGGCGCGCGCACGCTCCTCAAGCGCGGACGCGACGCGCGCAAAGACCAGAGCTATTTTCTGTTCTCGCTGCGGCAGGACCAACTGGCCCGCGCGATGTTTCCGCTCGGCGAGAAGACCAAGGCCGATACCCGCGACGTGGCGCGCCACTGCAACCTCAAAACGGCGGATAAGGAAGAGAGCATGGAAATCTGTTTCGTGCCGGACAACGACTACGGACGATTTCTCCAGCAAACCCACATGGTCGAGAAGCATCGTGGCGAAATTGTGGACATCCACGGCCGTATGCTTGGCCACCATGAAGGCATTGAGTTTTATACCATCGGCCAGCGCAAGGGCCTGGGCATCTCGTCCCCTAAACCCCTCTACGTCATCGAACTCGACCCGGCGTCGAATCGCGTTATTGTTGGGGACGATTCCACTCTCGACCGGGACGAGTTCACCGCGGATCGGTGCAACTGGATTCCCTTCGACGCCCCGCCGGGCCCGTTTGATGCCACCGTCAAGATTCGCTATAACCATCCCGGCACTCTCGCCACCATAAGTCCGCTGGGAAACGGCAGAGTGAAAGTAAAACTGCACGTCCCGCAACGCGCTATCACCCCGGGCCAGGCAGCAGTTTTTTACCAGGAAGACCTCGTGTTGGGTGGCGGGTGGATTATGCGCGGATGAATCTCTCCATTCGGGGCTTGACGATGTGGAGGAATGTGGTTGCATTGCACTTATGAAAACCAAGATTTTGGCTGCCCTGCTCGGAACGCTCGTTGTCGCCGTAGGATGCATCAGTACCGTTAACGACCGAAGTACGGCCGGTGTGCCCTTTGTTAAGGACAAACTCGAGAATCGATATGAGCGGCCCGTGAGCCAGGTCTATAGCGCGTCAGTGGAGGTGGTCGGCAGGCTCGGGACCATTGCCAGAGAAAGCGTCATCAACCCCGGCACCAACGAAGTGAAGACCATCGAAGGCAAGGTCAGTGAACGCAAGGTGTGGGTGAGAGTCCAAGCCGTGGATCCGAACATTACGGCGGTGACCGTCCAAGCGCGCACCAGTGGCGGCGGCGCGGACATTCTGCTTACGCACGACATCGCAACGCAGATCGCTCTGGCGCTGACCAAATAGTCCCGGCCCGCCAACCTGGCGCGCGGACATCCGGCGCGGGCTTTCGGACAACTGATGGCGCAGAGTGAGCTTTTCGCTGTTGAATGGACAGGCTTCCCTTGCTAAACCAGAGTGGTGGCCTTATGGTTGTGTCGTATGGCAAGCCTGACTTTGAAAGACATTCCGATGGAGCTTCACGCGCAGTTGAAGAATGAAGCCTCGGCGAATTTTCGCAGCCTCACCCAGGAAGCTCCTGGAGCAAGAACTGAATCTCATCATCGGTCGCCGGATTGTCGGCTCTGTTAATCGTATAAAGGCGCGAGGGTGTAGGTTTTGCCCGCTTGGGTTGGAAACTCGAGCACGTCGCCAAGAACCGTCGCTATTCTCCGGCCTCTCACGCTCAAGCTTGCCCGGCTTTTTCCCCACGGATTCAATACACGACAAGGC
>Ga0194044_10000042_pt1 | contig 45154 bp, 37 predicted proteins | sample JunL4417m_MetaG_FD_155460 | JGI IMG/M metagenome (GOLD analysis project Ga0194044, IMG submission 155460) | Anoxic zone freshwater microbial communities from boreal shield lake in IISD Experimental Lakes Area, Ontario, Canada - Jun2016-L442-17m | ecosystem: Environmental > Aquatic > Freshwater...
CCACACTTACTGATAATGAAACTGGATTTTTGTTTAAAAGTGGTGATTCCACTGATTTGGCAGAAAAAATTGAAAAAATATTAAATAATATTGAATTGAAAAATAAATTTAGTGAGCAAGCCATAGAACGCATGAAAAGTTTGTATGATTGGAAGATTGTTGCGAGAAAGACAGATGAGATTTATAAATCATTATTTTAAAATAAATTATGGAAATCATACTCGTAATTCTAATTATAATTCTACTGGTGGCAATTATTGCCATGTTTGTTATTTTTAGTCAAAAATTGTCACAGCTTAGTGAGCCCAAAGACGACAAAACCTCGCTTTTGCTGTTTGAGCGCATTAAAGAGCTTAATCAAACCATGGATTCCAGCCTTAAAGGCCTCAATCAAACCGTCGATACGAAATTGGCGCAATCCACTCAGCAAATGCAATCGCAATTCAATCAAAGTATCGGTATTGTCAAAGGTATTACTGAAAAAATAGTGGAGTTGCAAGAAACCAATAAACAGGTTATGGGTTTTTCGGCTCAGCTTAAAAATTTGGAAAAAGTTTTGACTTCTCAAAAACAACGCGGTAATCTTGGCGAAGCGGCTTTGCAATTAGTGCTGGAAAATATTTTGCCACCGACCGCTTTTTCACTTCAATATAAATTTGACGATGGTGATATTGTGGATGCGGTCATCAAAACCAAAGACGGCCTGATTCCGGTTGACGCCAAGTTTTCACTGGATAATTATAATCGGGTAATTAATGAAGATGATGAGGAAAAGCGTTTGACTTATGAAAAGGAATTCAAAAATGATTTAAAAAAACGCATTGACGAAACATCCAAATACATCAAGCCGAGCAAGGGGACCATGGATTTTGCATTTATGTTTATTCCGGCTGAGGCTATTTATTATGATTTGCTGGTTAATGAAGTGGGCGCTATCAAAATTAACACGCGCAGTTTAATTGATTATGCTTTCAAGGAAAAACGGGTAATTATCGTTTCTCCCACGACTTTTGCGGCTTATCTGCAAACAGTGTTGCAAGGTTTGCGTGCCCTGAAAATTGAAGAGCAAACCAAAGAAATTATTAAACGCGTGGAAGGTCTTGGCAACCATATTTCCGCTTATGATGAATATTTCAAAAAATTGGGCAATAGCTTATCAACCACCGTCAATGCTTATAATCTGGCTGACAAAGAATTAAAGAAAATTGACAAAGATATGATAAAAATTACTGGCGCCGAAAGCGTTATTGATCAATTGCAAATTGATGGACCAAAAAAAGTAGATGGTTAATATATAAACATGGCTAAAAAATATTTTATTATTGCAATAATAGTTAGCTTAGGATTTTTTGTGTTCTTAAATTTTAGCCGTCCCATTAAAATTCAAGGTGATGGTGTTTTTTATTATAGTTATTTGCATGCGGTGGTTTTTAATCACAGTTTAGATGTGCATGATGAATTGTCTTATTTTTCCGCTTATGATTCTGGTAGTCAGTGGTTTATTCAAAATAATATCAAAACACCAACTGGCCACACGCCTAACGCTTATGCTTGGGGTACGGCGATTTTTTGGCTACCATTTATTTTTATTGCGACACTAATCACTTGGATTGCTAATTTTTTTGGTCATAATTTGTCACTGGATGGCTATTCGTATTGGTATGTTATGGCTGTTAATTTTGGCACACTGGTGGCTGGATTTTTGGTTTTGTGGATAAATTATAAAATAGTAAGAAGGCTTTTTGATGAAAAATCAGCCGTGAAGTCCTTGGCACTAATTCTGCTGGCCACACCTTTTATTTATTACCAGTTTTTTGAGCCGTCAATGTCTCACATTATTTCGCTGTTTTTGGTGAGTACTTTTATTTATCTAGTATTTTCTGAGTGGCTGGATTATCAAAGGCATCCGTGGCTTTTGGCGCTGGTGGTATTTTTAATGATTGCTACTCGTTGGCAGAATGCAATTTTTTGTGTGCTTTATTTACCGATAATTTTGCGTACCGCCAAAATTTCCATTCCTAATTCTTTGATTCAAGCTTTTAAATTTGTTTTGCCTGTGGCGATTTTTGCGGTTATTCAAGGATTATTGTGGCACTATTTGTATGGCAGTTATTTTTTAACTCCGCAAGGTGTGCGTTTTATTCGTCCAGAATTCCATGGGTTGTATACGCTTTTTTCTAGCGATAGGGGATTATTGTTGTGGTCTCCGGTGCTAATTTTGGCTATTATTGGCTGGCCATGGCTGTGGATAAAGTCAAAATTTTTAGCTATCATGGCGGTTTTAATTTTTGTTGGACAATGGATTTTAAACAGTTCACTCAACGATCTGGGCGGAGGTGATGCTTTTGGCGGTCGTCGGTTTATTGAACTTTTGCCATTTTTTGCCCTAACACTGACCGCCTTAGTAGAAAGATTTGGCCAATATATCCGAGCTTGGCGTCTAGTTATTGTGGTTTTTATCTTTTGGAATTTACTTTTGGTTGAAAATTATCGTTTGGGTTTTATTCAACATTCTGGAACTTTTAATGTTTTTAGGGTAAATTATTTTCAGGCAGTAGAGAGGGATTATAATCATTTCATTCACAAATAGTTATTAACTTGACATTGTGTGAGTTTGGGCTAAAATGTGGTTATCTGAAAAATTAAATAATCTAAACTTATGAATGGAAAAAATTCAGTTTTTCGTATTAATGACGAAAAATTTAGGATGCGACTCATCGTCTCGTTGGCTTTTTTGGTACTAACTTGCGGCGGTTTTTTTATTAGCGCATCAGTTGCTTCTGCGGCAACAATAACTTTATATCCTAGTGGTGTTGGAAATTTTGATGACTGGGATTTAGGTGCTGGTGCTACAAAAGTTTTGGCTGTTGGGTCTAGCGATGCTACAGATGTTTCTTATATTGCAACAACAACCGATGGTAAGGCTCAGACCTTTACTATGCCTGGAGCAGGATTACCAACAGGATCTGTAATTAATTCTATTACACTAAATGTTATATCTCGTGTAAGTCCTGGGTCTTTTGGTATTAATTTAAGATTAGAAAAAGGAACAACGTCACCAGATATTAGTGATGACTCTATTCATACTTTGACCGGATCTTATGTCACATATTCGCGTGTTTTGGCCATTAATCCGTTTACGGGTTTAGCTTGGACATTAGCAGAAGTTAATTCATGGACAACTAATTTTGGAGTTCAATATACTCCTTGTGTTGGTCCTGGTGATATGATTTATATTACTCAGGTTTCAGTAGATATTGATTATACACCAGATACTGCCGGCCCTATTGGCGGTTCAATTAGTTATACTGATGGCTATTTAACAACCACAACTATTCCGATTACTTTTAATACTGGATCAGATGTTGATTCTGATTTGGATTTAACAACTGGTGTTATTGAAAGATCTGAAGCGACTTTGACCGATGATGTTTGTAGCGCGTTTGGATCATTTGCATTTTTAGCTTCATCAACCTCTGGATCGTATGAAGACCTCGGTGTTTCTGGTAAATGTTATCAATATCAATATTTGATTGCCGATAATGCAGGCAATTATTCCACCACGACTGGCACCAGCACTGTTATGGTTGATGTGGATGCACCAATAGTCGGCGCTATAGCCTTAACACCATCAACTTCAACTATTGGCGGAATTTATATAGGTCATTTTACCACTATTACCGCTGATGTTAGTGACATTGGTGGTTCAGGGATTAATCCGGCTGTTTGTTTTTATTCTATTGATGGAGGTGGCAGCAGTTGGCCAATTGTTTCTACAGCCTATAATTCATCAACTGGACAATGTATTTTTAGTGATATTGACACCTTATTGGCTACTAATATTAATGTTGGTGTGAGTGATACCGCTGGTAATAGTAAAGTTAGTTCCAGTTGGATTACTGTTTCTGTTGATTTAACTGCTCCAGACATTAGTATAGTTGGAGCCACAACAACTTATTTAACTGCCACTACCACCTACATCGATCTTGGAGCTATAGCCTTTGATGGTTTAGACGGCGATGTGACTGGTTCTATTGTTGCGACTGGCACAGTCAGCTCCACTCTTACGGGCACTTATCAGATTATTTATACAGCTACGGATTATTTGGGTAATGTGGCTACCACTACTAGAACTGTGATTGTGGGGCCTGCTGATCCTAGCAGTGTTAAATTTACAGCCGTAACTCCAGTAGAAGCTGGCCCAACTTCTTTTGATAATTTTTCAGCTGAGGTTTTTGATGAATTTGGTAATCATGTTGATGATGGCACTTCATTGACGGTTTCAACAACCCTGGGAACAATTACAGCTGATTCAGCAACCGTTGGTGGCATAATAAATGGTACTTTATATTATAGCGCTACGGGTACGGCAGACTTAGCAATTGGTACATTAATTATCTCTGGTGATTCATCAATTTTATTTCAAGATACTGTTGCCCCAATAATTGTTTTGACCGGTTCTGATCCACAATCAATCACTCGTACTCATGATTATTCTGAATTAGGCGCAACAGCTAGTGACGTAGTCGATGGCGATTTGACTTCTCAAATAAATATTGATGCTTCAGCTGTCACCACTTCCACGGCTGGCTTATATTATGTGATTTATTCAGTTATTGATTCTAGTGGCAATACTGCTTCTACTACTAGAACAGTTTTAGTTTCTGATGTGTCGCCAGTCATCACTCTAAATGGTTCATCTACAATTGATTTGTATGAAAAAAATATTTTTACAGATCCGGGATTTAATACCACTGACGATGTTGATGGTGATTTATCTTCTTCTACGGTTGTTACTGGCACAGTTGATACTGATACACCAGCGACTTATACAATTACTTATACGGTTACTGACTCTGGTGGTAATCATACAACCACCACTAGGACAGTTAATGTTTTAGCTGATAATATAGCTCCGACTGTTGGTCCTGTTAATATTGATAAATCTTATACCACATCTTCCGGAACTTATATTCTTGGTTATTCAACTTCTACTGTTGCTGTTGGTGACATAGAATCAGGGTTAGATACATCTTCCTGTGAATATACATTAGATAATGGTGCCAATTGGTTGCCAGCTATTTATTTATCAGGAACTTGTTATATTGTTACTAGTACGGTTGCGGCTACTGATATTAATTTTAGAATCAATGATTTAGCTGGTAATACCGGCACCAGCACAGCCATTAGCATCACTTTAGATATTGTTGCTCCAACCACCACTGCAGCCGCAGTAAATTCAAGTTCTAGCCTATATGTTTTTGATACTTGGTCCAATAAAGACATTACTGTCACCTTGAATGCGACCGATACTGGCAGTGGCATAAAAAATATTTATTATTCTATTGATGGAGGGTCTTTAAACATATATACTATTCCTTTTGATATTACGACTGAAGGAACAACCACAATTGATTTTTATAGTATTGATAATTTGGATCAAATAGAAGCAACTTCTACTATAGTTGTTAAAATTGACAAAACAGCCCCAATCATCACTCTTAATGGTGATGATCCACAGACAATTGAAGCTAAAACTGCTTATTCTGAATTGGGAGCAACTGTTACAGATAATTATAGTGTTGGATTATTGCCGACAATTACTACTTCCAGTGTCGATGTTAATATCGTTGGTTCTTACGGCGTGACTTATGACGCAACAGACGATGCTGGTAATGTTAGCCAGGTGACTAGAGTAATTAATATTGTTGATACCACCAAGCCGGTCATTACACTAAATGGCAATCAAAGTCTGCAAATAAATGTTGGCGATACCTATACCGATGCTGGCGCTTCGGCTAGTGATAATATTGATGGCGATATAACTTCAAAAATAATTGTTGATAACCAAGTAAATACTAGTATTGCTGGGGATTATGTGATTAATTATTATGTTACTGATACAGCTAATAATCTAGCTACCTCAACTAGAAATGTGAAAGTTAATAATATTGGTGGCTCAGCTCCTAGTGGTGGTTCATCTGGTGGCTCCGGTACTCAGACCATTACTATTGGTATGGATGTAGCTGCCAATCTTGGCATAATCAGTACTAATGGCCTTAATCTGTTGGTATATCTAAATTCAACCGGCAATTTCACAGCCGTTGATGGTAGTCAGCATCATTTCATGGTCAAAGACATTGATATGTTAAATGGCACTGTCACCATAGAGCTAGCCTCAACTCCAGTCACTCTAAAAATGAATATAGGCGATTCCAGGCCTGCAGATTTAAATGGTGATGGTGTAAATGATGTTATGGTTACTTATAATGGTTTAAAGGCTAATCAAGTTGATTTGACTATTAAATCTCTGAACTCTGTTGATAGCCAAATTGGCGGCCAAGTACTTGGTGTGAAAATTTATGGCAATGGCATTTTGCTTCGCACTCCCAGTGGTAAAATTTATATCACCGTAAATAACGGCAAAAAGTATATTGAAAATTTGGCTGAACTCAAAAAATACAAAGGCAAAAAAATGATCCAGGTTGATAATGAACTTTCGGATTATCCAGATGCTTTGCCTTATGCTGATGGTGTTTTGCTCAGAGCCACTGATAATAAAATTTATTTCATCACCGCTGGCAAAAAACAACACATTGAAAATTTAACAGAGCTCAAAAAGTACAAAGGCAAAAAATTATATAATGTTTCTAGTGATGTTATTGGTAAATATTCTGATTTAAGCATCTAAAATAAAGAGCAAAACAACTGGTCATTTGACCAGTTGTTTTTGTTTTATTGAAATGTTAAGATTAGTTTAAATAAATTAATTTAACATTTTATGTCAAATCAAAAAGTCCGTAAATTAGTCATTCCAGTTGCTGGTATTGGCACTCGCATGTTGCCAGCCACCAAGGCTCAGCCCAAAGAAATGATGACCGTTCTGGATAAGCCGGTTATTCAGTATATTGTGGAAAGCGCAGTTGCCTCGGGTATTACTGATATTATTTTTGTCACTGGCCCGACGAAAAAGGCCATTGAAGATCATTTTGATAGGTTGGAAGATTTGGAAGCCACTTGTCTAAAAGGTGGCAAGGAGTCTGCTTATAAAGCCATCAAAGACGTGGCTGAACTGGCCAATTTTATTTATATCAGACAAAAAGGGCCATATGGTACTGGTACTCCAGTTTTAAACGCCAAAGACCTGATAGGCGACGAGCCTTTTGCTGTAGTTTTTGGAGATGATATTATGGATTGTCCTGATGGTCGGCCACATCTTAAACAGTTAATGGACGTCTATGAACAATATGATGGTCCAGTGCTTACTTCTGTTATGACTGATGATGAAGGCACAAAAAAATATGGCATAATTGAAGGAACTGATTTGAGTAATGGAATTTATGAAGTGAGCAGACTGCTTGAAAAGCCAGGACCAGATGGCACCAAAAGTCGCATTAGTTCTGTTAGTGGCTTTATTTTGACGCCTGATATTTTTGAAATTTTAGAAACCATGAAGAAGCAGGATAATCGGGAATTTTATTTGGCTGATGCTATTGATCTTTTAAGTCAAAAAAGAAAAGTTTATGCCAAAATTTTGGAAGGCCACCAATTGGATACTGGCAATAAATTTGATTGGTTAAAAGCCAATATTCATTTTGGTCTTAAAGATAAAGAAATAGGTGACAAGGTAAAAGAATTTTTGAAAGGCAGACTTGATTTTTAAAATGTGGTATAATATCTATATATGACAATAAAATCAATCAAACAAATTAAGGATTTAAAAGGTAAAAAAGTTTTAGTGCGTGCAGACTTTAATGTACCGCTCGTCAATGGTCGAGTGGGGGCGAGCGAGGACTTTCGCATTGTTCGTACAGCTCCGACCATTGAATATTTGATTAAAAAAGGTGCCAAAGTTATTATTATGGCGCATCTTGGTCGTCCCGCCCATATTGCTTCGCAAAATATTGCGGGCAAGCTAGATTTTATAGTCAATCCAAAATTAAGCTTGAAACCAGTCGCCAAACGATTATCTCAAGTTATTAAAAAACCGGTAAAATTATCACCGGAAGTTATTGGCAAAGAAACAGACAAATTGGTTGCCAATTTAAAAAACGGTGAAGTTTTGTTGTTAGAAAATATCCGTTTTGATGCGCGAGAAGAAAAAGCCGACAAGGTTTTTACCAAACAACTCTCAAAACTCGGTGATATTTTTGTTAATGACGGTTTTGCGGTCTCTCATCGCGACCAAGCTTCTGTTTCCACGATTCAACAATTTTTGCCATCTTATGCCGGCTTGCTTTTGACTCAAGAAATTGATTATTTGAGTCGCGCCTTAAAAAATCCAAAAAAACCATTGGTCGTAATTATTGGTGGCGCCAAGATTTCCACCAAAATGAAAGTGATTAAAAATTTCACCAAAGTTGCCAAACACATTCTTTTGGGCGGAGCTTTGGCTAATACTGTTTTGCATGTTATGGGTGTGTCCGTGGGAAAATCAATGGTTGAACCGGAAATGTTCAAAGAAGTGAAGAAATTCAAATTAACTGACAACCAAATCGTGGTGCCAGTGGACGGTGTGATGGGCAAAAGCTATCAAAGTAAAATTGGTCACATGGATGCGTTGGCTGATATCAAGTCTAATGAATTGGTTTTGGACATTGGACCGGAAACTGTTAAATTGTATAGCAAAATACTCACCAGCGCCAAAATGGTGATGTGGAATGGGCCAATGGGACTGATTGAAAATCCACAGTTTGCCAAAGGCACCAAAGGTTTGATAAAATTTTTAGCAAATAGCCAGGCCGAAACCATTGTCGGTGGAGGCGAAACCGTGCAGATGATCCGTCGTATGAAATTGCAAGATAAATTTAGTTTTATTTCCACTGGCGGGGGAGCCATGTTGGAATTTTTGGAAGGCAAGAAAATGCCGGGATTAAGAAAAATAATTAAATAATTAAAAAAATAATATGGAGGAACAACAACATTCAATTTGCGGTGCTGGCGGTTGCCATGGTCATCATCTTATTCATTTGGCCAAACATGCTATTCTTGGTATTTTAGTTTTGGCTCTGATTATTTATGTCAGTGCTTTGACAAAAAATGCTATTCGTCAATATGATTATATTGGCAAGACACTAGATGCTAAAGATTTAGTGACAGTCACTGGCGAAGGCAAGGTGACGGCTACGCCCGATGTAGCTGTATTAAGTATTGGTGTTATTAGTGAAGCGCCAACTGTGGCTCAGGCTACCAAAGATAATACTGACAAAATGAATAAAATTATTGAAGCTATAAAAAACCAATTTCAAGTTGAGGATAAGGATTTAAAAACCGAAGCTTATAGTGTCAGTCCTAGGTATAATTGGACCAATAACCAACAAAAAATAATTGGTTATGGTGTTAATCAAGATTTGCAGGTAAAAATGAGAAACTTTGATAAAGTTGGTGATTTATTAGGTCAGTCAACAATCCTTGGTGCTAATAGCGTGAGTGGGCCTCAGTTTATTATTGATGATCCGGAAAAAGCCAAAGCCGAGGCTAGAGCCAAAGCCATTGCTCAAGCCAAAGAAAAAGCCAAAGTTTTGTCCGAACAGGTTGGTATTGGGTTGGGGAGAATTGTTAATTTCAGTGAAGATGGTGGTAATTATGTGATGCCCATGTATAGATCAATGGCTGTAGCTGATTCTGCTGGCTCAGCAATGATTAAATCATCTCCGGATATTCAAGTTGGCAGTCAGGATATTACGGTGGATGTGAGTATTAGTTATCAAATCAGATAAAAAATAATTTAAAATCATGAAATTTTCATTAAATCATAAAGCGTCATTTATTTTTGTGTTGCTGATAGTTTGTTTTTTAGTGCCTTTAAAAAGTATGGCGCAGGTTAGCACTACTGTTTCTAGTACTGCTCCTGATTTGAATATAACTTTAAATCTTCCTTCTAAAGCAGTTTTGGGATCTGGAGCTATGATTAGTGCGTTAATAAAAGATTTAAATAATTCCAATCCGGAAATTCAAAGTATTATTACTTCAATTATTAGTAATAATCAAAGTTTAATTGTGGACACTAGAAATGCAGTTCAAAATATTGGTCCCGATGGTTTGAATTATAAATTTAATGTTGATGCTTCAAAATTTAATTTGGGTAAAAATAGTGTGATGGTTAAGGTTAATGTCGGCACTAGCACCGAAAGTAGTTCAACTGCCTCTATTAATGTTGTTTCTAATAAAAATGTTAAAATTCCATATGGCAATGGTACTATTTTGATTAGTAAGTTTTCTGGTCGTGCTTATTTGGTTAAAGATAAAATGAAGCAGTATATTAGCACTATTGAGGAATTAAAAAAATATCGTAAGAATAGAAGTATTAAGGTTAGTGATAATATTTTGAGTTTGTATCAGGATTTTATTACCAAACAAAAATAAAAAATAAATAAGATATAAAAACATGGCAAAAATTGCATCAATCAAGGGGAGGGAAATTTTAGATTCTCGCGGTAATCCGACCGTGGAAGTGGAAGTTGTTTTGGACAATGGTAAAAAAGCCTGGGCTGGAGTGCCCTCCGGAGCCTCTACGGGCTCGCGTGAAGCGTTGGAGCTTCGTGATGGCGATTCTGGCCGGTATGGCGGAAAAGGCGTTTTAAACGCAGTTAAAAACGTTAATGAAATTATAGCGCCAAAATTGATTGGCATGGAAGCCGATGAACAAAAAGCCATTGATGACTTGATGATTAGTCTTGATGGCACAGAAAATAAATCAAAATTAGGTGCCAACGCCATGCTCGGCGTGTCCATGGCTGTGGCTCGTACGGCTGCTTTTTCAGCTGGTCAGCCGTTGTATGTTTATTTGAATGCCAAATATTGGACTGGCAAAGCCCTGACTTTCCCAGTGCCCATGATGAATATTATGAACGGTGGCGCTCATGCTGGCTGGTCCATTGATATTCAAGAATTTATGATCACGCCACAACAAAGCAATATCAAAGAAGCCATCCGTTGTGGAGCCGAAGTTTTTCATGCGCTCAAAAAATTATTGTCGGCTGATAATTTTCCTGTCACCGTTGGTGATGAAGGCGGTTATGCGCCAAAGCTTGGTGGCAATGAAAAAGCGCTTGAGCTGATTGAAAAAGCTATTGCTTCTGCTGGTTATAAATTAGGGGAAAATGTAAAGCTGGCCATTGACAGCGCCGCTTCGGAATTTTTTGCTGATGGCAAATATGATATGAAAGCTGATCAAAAAATCAGAACTGCTGAAGAAATGATTGAAATGTATAGCGCTTGGTGCGAAAAATATCCTATTCAATCATTAGAAGACGGTTTGGCTGAAGGTGATTGGGATGGCTGGGCCAAGCTTACTGAAAAATTAGGTGGCAAGATTTCTTTGGTCGGTGATGATTTGTTCGTCACCAATCCAAAAATTTTGCGTGAAGGCATTGATAAAAAAGTTGCCAATGCTATTTTAATCAAATTAAATCAAATCGGTACTTTGAGCGAAACTGTGGAGGCTATGCAACTCGCCCAGGCTAATAATTACAAATTGGCTGTTAGTCACAGAAGTGGCGAGACTCCAGATGATTTTATTTCTGATTTGGCTGTGGCCTCTGGCGCTGAATATATCAAGACTGGCTCACTCAGTCGCGGTGAACGAGTGTCCAAATATAATCGGTTGATGGAGATTTGGGATGAACTGGGAAAATAAAAATATTCTAAAATAAAAAAGAGCGTTTAAAAGCGCTCTTTTTTAGTTGACTAAAATGTGATATAATAAGACAAAATTAAGTTGAATAAATGACTGCTAAAAAAACAACCCTGCCTATCCGGCAGGCAGGTAAAAATTTAAAATCAACCAAGGTTGTTTTGTTGGTTCTTGACGGTTGGGGGTTGGGAAGGGATGACAAAAGCAATCCTATATATGTCGCCAAGACGCCATTTATGGATTCGTTGTATAAAAAATATCCCAACACACGGATTTGCGCTTCGGGCAAATGTGTTGGTTTGCCAATAGATCAGGTGGGTAATTCCGAAGCTGGTCATATTAATTTGGGTGCTGGCCGGATTGTTGATCAGGACATAGTCAAAATTTCCAAAGCTATTAATACTGGAGAATTTTTGAAGAATCCGGCTTTTGGCGCGGCCATTCATCATGTTAAAAAAAGAAAATCAGCTTTACATATCATGGGATTGCTCTCAAATAATCAGAGTCCGCATAGCGATCCTGATCATTTGCTGGCGCTCATCACTTTGGCTAGAAAAAACAAAGTTAAAAAAGTTTATCTTCATTTGTTTACTGATGGCCGTGATAGTCCTCAGCGCGGGGCATTAGAGTCTGTTATGGCGCTAGAAAGATTTTTACGTCCCAATGAAATCATTGCTACTATTATCGGACGTTTTTATGCCATGGATAGGAAGAAAATGTGGAAACGAACACTTTGGGCATATGATGCTATGACGAGTGGCCGTGGCCACAAAGCCAATAGTCCGCAAGCTGGTATTAGTCGCGCTTATAATGCCAATGTCACCGACGAATTTATTGAGCCGATTGTGATGTATAAAAAAGGTAAAATGGTGCCACGCATCAGTGATGGCGATGCTGTTGTATTTTTCAATCTTCGCAGTGATCGTGCGCGACAGCTCACCAAGCCTTTTGTTCAAGATGATTTTGAAGCTAAAAATTCAGGTTCTTCCAAGCGTCAAGAAATTTTACAGAATTTAACTTTCGTGGCTATGACTGATTTTGGTCCGGACTTGGACAGTATTTTGACAGCTTTTCCTTCGGAAGATGTTAAAGACAGCTTGGTTAAGGTTCTTAAAAATAAAAAACAAATTTATATTGCTGAGAGTGAAAAATATGCGCATGTCACTTTTTTCTTTAATGGTGGCTATGCCGATCCTATTGCCGGTGAAAAACGTGTGAATATTCCTTCACCTGATGTTGATTCATACGACCAAACACCGCTCATGTCCACGGCCAAAATCGCTTCGCGCATTATTTCATCGCTAAAAAAATACGATTTTATTATGGCTAATTTTGCTTGCCCGGATATGGTGGGGCACACTGGCAATTTTGAGGCTTGCGTCAAAGCAGTGGAGGGTGTGGATAAATATGTCAAAAAAGTGGCGCAAAATGTGCTAAAAAACAACAGTATCTTGATAATTACGGCCGATCATGGTAATGTTGAGTACAAGCTCAATTTGGAAACAAAAGAAATTATGACCGAGCATACAACCAATCCAGTGCCGTTTATTGTGGTTGGTCGTGATAAACAAAAAGGCAAAAGATTTCCCGCCGATGGTATTCTTGGTAATGTAGCGCCAACTATTTTGAAATTTTTTGGAATTAAAAAAAATAAATTAATGAGTAAGAAAAGTTTAATTTAAATTTTATTATGCCAGACTTAGATAATCAACCAACACGCCCCAAGCCAGTTATTTTAATAATTTTAGATGGCTGGGGTATTGCTCCGCCCTCCCGTGGCAATGCCATTACTTTGGCCAAGACGCCTACACTTAGCGGACTCATCAAAACTTATCCTGCCATGACACTTCAAGCCTCGGGTGAAGCTGTTGGTTTGTCGTGGGGAGAAATTGGCAATTCCGAAGTGGGGCACATGAATCTTGGTTCAGGCAAATTAATTTATCAAAATTTGCCATTAATCAACAAAACCATAGCCGACGGTTCGTTTTTCCAAAATGAAAAATTTTTAGGAGCCATTGAACATGCCAAAAAAAATAAATCAGCTTTGCATATTATGGGCCTCACTTCCAGTGGTGGTGTGCATAGCTCTATTGAGCATCTTTATGCTTTGCTTGAACTTTGTGCCAAACACAAATTCAAGAATGTTTTTATTCATGCTTTTGTGGATGGACGCGACATGCCTTATAACTCTGGCATTGATTTTATTAATGACATAAAAAGTAAAATTAAAGAGTATGGCGTAGGCAAGATTGCCACTGTTTCTGGTCGTTTTTATGCCATGGATAGGGATAATCATTGGGAACGCGTGGTTTTGGCCTATAAAGCCATGGCCGAGGGGCAGTCGGAAAATAAATTTACAGATCCTGCCGAAGCAGTACAGGCTTCTTATGACAAAAAAATTTATGACGAAGAAATGGTGCCTATTGTTATTATGGAAAAAGATCAGCCCGTGGCTACTATAAAATCTGGCGACTCCATGATTTTTTTCAATTATAGATCTGATCGTGCCAGAGAAATTACCAAGGCATTTGTGTTGCCTGGTTTTGAAAAATTTCCCCGTGAGTATGCTTCTGATTTATATTTTGTGGCCATGAATGAATATGAAAAAGATTTGCCAGTTGAAGTGGCCTTTCCGCCAGAAACTATTCATGAGCCACTCGCTAAAATAATTTCTGAAGCCGGACTTAGTCAATTGCATATTGCCGAAACAGAAAAATACGCGCATGTCACTTTTTTCTTTAATGGCGGATTAGAAACGCAATTTGAGGGTGAAGAGAGAATTTTAGTGCCATCTCCTCGTGTGGCTTCATACGCAGAATTGCCAGAAATGTCAGCCAAGGAAATAACAAAAAAAGTGGTCAAAGAAATCATGGATGAAAAATACGATTTTATAGTTCTTAATTTTGCCAATGCTGACATGGTTGGACATACGGGTGATCTTAAGGCCACAATCAAGGCTTGCCAGACAATTGATAATTGCTTAAAACAAATTATTGAAGTGGTGCTAGGCAAGGGAGGCGTGGCACTACTGACAGCTGACCATGGCAATGCTGAAGAGTTGGTTAATTTGCAATCAGGAAAAATAGACAAAGAACATAGCACTTACCCGGTGCCGTTTATTATTGTTGGGAAACAATGGGAAGGCAAAACCGGCGGATTGGCTGATGTGCCCAATTCTGATTTGAGTTTGGTTCAGCCGTCAGGCTTGCTTTCTGATGTAGCTCCGACTATTTTAAAAATTCTTGATCTGCCAGAACCGTCGGAAATGACTGGACAGTCGTTGGTTTAGGCATTTGTTTCAGATAATCGCAATCAGCTCGCCCAGTGGCGCGCTTTTTTGTTTTGGCACTTGATTTTTTTGTCTAAAAATGATATTTTATAACTATTATGACTAGAACAAAATTTTATCAAAGACTGGCCGAAATATTTCCAGCCAGCACTATTTGGCTCACTTTTGCCGCCGCTATTATTTTATCTTTTGCCCAGCCACTTTGGGCGATTTATTTTGTAATTATTTTTGTAGTTTATTGGATTGTCCGTTTGTTTTATATGATGGTTTGGCTGGTTTTGTCTTGGTTTAAATATCGTCGTGATATAAAAGTTGACTGGTTTAATGAATTAAAAAAATTAGATAAAAATTATCTTGAGTATTATCACATTATTACTTTCCCCACTTACAAAGAACCGCTAGAAGTGATAGAAAGATCTTTTCAGGCACTGGTAGATAGTCATTATCCCAAAGATAAAATGATCGTAGCGCTGGGCGGTGAAGATCGTGATCGGGAAAATTTTGAAATTATTGCTGAAAAAATTAGAGCTAAATTCGGCAATCAATTTTTCAGACTGCTCACTACCGTGCATGTGCGTCAAGATGATGAATTGCCGGGCAAGGGGAGTAATGTGCATTTCATGGAATTAAATTTGAAAAAAGAAATTGATTCTTTGAATTTAGAATATGAAAAAATAATCGTATCTTGTTTTGATATTGAGACTTTGCCTCACAATCAATACTTTGCATACTTGACACACAAATATCTAACCCATCCCAATCCAACTCACGCCAGTTATCAGCCTCTCATTTTGTATAACAATAATATTTGGGAATCAAATCCGATTATCAGAGTGGTTGCTTCGGCCACGACTTTTTGGCTGTTGACAGATTTATCACGGCCCGACAGATTGCTGACTTTTTCGTCTCATAGTATGAGTTGGAAAATGTTGGTTGATGTTGGCTTTCATGACAAGACTATTGTCACGGAGGATTCGCGTATTTGTTTGCAAGCCATGGTGCATTATGATGGCGACTATGAAGTTGTGCCAATGTTTACAACTTTGTCCATGGATACTGTTTATATTGGTGATTTAAAACGCAGTTTAGTTAATCAATATAAACAAATGCAACGCTGGGGCTGGGGAGTGGAACATTTTCCTTGGATGTGGGATAATTTTTTCGGCTCTCATGCTAATCGCAAAATTCCTTTTAAAAAACGATCATTATATCTTTGGAACCAATTTGAAGGTATGTATTCTTGGGCTGTTTCTCCTTTGCTTATTTTTATTGTCGGCCGTTTGCCATTAATTATGGCGGACTCATCTGACAAAACCACGGCTTTTTTTCAGAATGCGCCCAAGACTTTGGAAATGTTGATGACAGTCGGCATGACCGGATTGATCGTAAATTCTATTATGTACACTTTGATGTTGCCAGGTAGGCCAGAAGGTTATGGACGATTAAATTATTTTATTATGGTTTTGCAATGGGTGATTTTCCCATTTACTATGATAATATTTGGTTCTTTTCCAGCTACAGATGCTCAAACACGCCTTTTGCTTGGTGGTAAATATCGTCTCGGTTTTTGGGTGACTGAAAAAGTAATTAAAGATAAAAAATAATGTCCTTCCCTAAAGTCACAATCCAGCTGGTCACCTATAACAGCGCAAAATATTTGCCGGAATGTTTGCAGTCTATTTTTAATCAGACTTATCGTGATTTTCAGGTTTTGGTTATAGATAATAATTCTCAAGATAATACGGTAGAATATTTGCGTCGCAACTGGCCTCAAGTGGCTGTGTTTCAGAACAAGCATAATGTTGGTTTTCCCAAGGCTCATAATCAGGGCATTCAGCTTCTCAAGTCTCCTTATGTTTTATTATGTAATATTGATGTGGTTTTAGAAGATGATTGGCTGGAAAAAATAATGATTGAAGTAGAAAGTGAAAAAAATTCTCAGGTCGCATCATTTGGTGGAAAATTATTAAAGTTAAAACTTTTGTCCGGAGAAATTTGGGAACTTCAAAAAACCGATATAATAGATTCTTGTGGTTTAAAATTATTAAAGAATCATCAAGTGGTGGAACTTGGTAGCGGTGAGTCAAAAGAAAATTTTACTCATCAACAAAAAGTGTTCGGACACTCAGGTGCCTTGGTAATGTTGCGTCGTTTGGCGCTAGAAGAAATTGCTATTCAACTTAAAGGACAAAATGTGCCGGAATATTTTGATGAGGATTTTTTCTTGTATAAAGAAGATGTTGATTTAGAATGGCGTTTGCAATTGGCTGGTTGGTCGGCTTTATTTGTGCCAGAGGCTGTAGCTTATCATATCAGGGCGCTCGCTGGTACTGAGGGGCAGAAGATTATGGAAATAATTAAAAATAAAAAAAAGCAATCACCATTATCAAAATATTATTCTTATCAAAATCATTTTTTATTGATTATTAAAAACGAATTCGGAAAAAATATTTTTAAATATTTGCCCCAGCTTATGTGGTATGAATTTAAAAAGTTTATTTATATTTTATTTTTTGAAATCAAAAATCTAAAAGCTATTATAAAAGTTTTTCAATTATGGCCACGTATGAATAAAAAGAGAAGTTTGATTCTTGGCCGAGCCAAAGTTAAAGCCGAAGATATAAGGCATTGGATAAATTAAATTTATTTAAAATGGAAATATCAATTATAATTAATAATTATCAAACCAAAGGACTTTTAAAACAATGTTTGAGGGGGATTTTTACTTTTCCGCCAAGCGTTGAATTTGAGGTTATTGTAGTGGATAATAATTCTAATGATGGCACCGTGGAGATGGTGCGAGAAAATTTTCCACAAGTGAAATTGATTGCTTCCTTGGAAAATTTAGGTCATCACAGAGGTAATAATTTAGGTATTAAAAGTTCAAACGGAAAATATATTTTGATTTTAAATACAGACATTGCCATCGTGGACAATGCTATTGATAAATTGTATCAGTTTATGCAAGGTCATGAGCAAGTGGCCTTGGTGGGTCCTAGGCTTCGTAATCCTGATAATTCTATTCAATTGTCTTGCATGCGGTTTCCAGCACCTTGGGTGCCTTTGTATCGTCGGACTTTTTTGGGTAACTTTTCTTTTGCTAAAAAGAAATTAGATCAATATTTAATGACTGATTTTAATCACGAGACTACCAGGGAAGTAGATTGGATATTGGGTGCCTGTGAAATGGTGAGGCGGAGCGCTATTGATAAAGTGGGACTGATGGATGAATATCTATTTTTATATTTTGGCGATGTGGCTTGGTGTAAAAAATTTCATGATAATGGCTATGGCGTTTATTATTTTGCTGGCGCTGATATTGTGCATTACCATAAGCGTGAGTCGGCTGAGAGCGGACTATTTTCCAGAATTTTCTGGATTCATATCTTTGATTGGTTAAAATATTTAAAAAAATATTCCAAAAAAAATGTGGTTCAAAAAAACACATAGCATGTCGCCGGTAGAAAGTTTATTTACAAATTCGCATCATAAAACTTCACCGTGGCCTAAGAGAATAATGATTTTTATAGTTATTATTATTTTATTGGCTTTGATTTTTTTAATTCCTTTGGTTGTGCAAGGTGTGCGTATTGCTGGTCAAATTAAAAATGTTAATAGCCAGGTGACAATAGTGACCGAGGCATTATCTCAAAAGGATTTTAAAGCTACAAATCTCGGTATTAAAAATATTAAAATTAATTTGCTCTCTATACAAAATGAAATCAACCATTTGGGTTTGATTACTTGGGTGCCACCATTCAAGCAAAAAATTGTTTTAGGTGACCAGTTATTGGGTGCAGCTGTGTCCTTGCTCAGTAGCTATGATCGGGTTTTTATGTTGGTGGGAGACATGAAAAACAGTCCAGATTTGGAGCAGGCTTTTTCTGATTTGAATAATCCTGCTAAACGGCAAACACTACTCAAGTCACTTGTTGATAATCAAGATACGCTTTCAAAAATAAATAATGAATTACTTTCGGCCAGATTAATTTTAAAAAATATTAATAGTAATGACTTTAATGGTTTTGGTCAAGATAAATTAACAGAAATTTATAATACCCTAAATCAGTTGGCTGATAGTAGTGAATTAGCTATTCCTCTTTTACAAAAATTACCTCAGCTTGTTGGCTATAAACAGGCCAAAACATATTTATTGGTTTTTCAAAATAATACAGAATTGCGTCCGACTGGAGGGTTTATTGGCTCTTATGGTTTAATCACTATTGAGGATGGAGAAATAAAAAATTTCACCACTGATGATGTTTATAATCTGGACAAATTAGTCAAAGATAAAATGCAGATACCAGCACCTTGGCCTATAAACGCTTTTATTAGTCAGAAGTATTGGTTTATGCGTGACGCTAATTGGTCTCCGGATTGGCCAACTTCTGCTCAACAGATAGCTTGGTTTTTTGGAGAAGAAAGAAGATTAGCTGGCTTGCCACCTCAGCAAGTTGATGGCGTAATCGCTCTTAATCCTGATTTTGTAGCTAATTTGTTGGACGTTATTGGTCCTATTGTTGCTAATAATGTGGTTTTTGATTCCCAGAATTTTACTCGTGATTTGGAGCAGTTTGTGGAATTTGATTATGCTAAAACCGGTATTCCCATTGAGCAACGTAAGGCTATTATTGGTAAATTGGCCGGAGAAATAATTAATCGTGTTTCCAAACTTCCGCCCAAAGATTTGATTAAGATTTGGCTGGCTTTCAAAAAAAATATTGATGAAAAACAAATTTTAGCATATACCAAAGATGAAGATTTAGAGCAATATTTTATTGATAATGATTGGGCTGGAGTAGTTATGGCCACGGATGGTGACTATGCCATGGTGGTTGATAGTAATTTGGCTTCACTAAAGACCGATCAGGCTATGAAAAAGGGGATTAACTATTCTTTGCACCTTGATAGTTCTGGCGATTTAATTGGGCGATTGGAGATTATTTATCAGCATAATAGTGCGCCAGTTAAAGATTTGGTCACTCGCTATCGTAATTATGCCAGGATTTATTTACCGACAAATACTTGGATTTTAAAAGGCTATACTCAGCAAGGCAGTCAGCAAACTGATTTAAAAATCGGATCTGATTTGCAAATTTCCAAGGATTTAAATAAAACAGTGGTAGCCACTTTTTTGACCATTGAGCCCCTGACCACCAAGATCTTGGTTTTGGAATATCGTTTGCCTGAAAATATTAAACAGCAATATCAAAAGGGGTTGTACAAATTAATTGTTCAAAAACAGCCGGGCATTAATGGACAGAATTTGAAAATTGATTTAAAGTTTGATAAGAACATCGCGGCCTATCATGCCGTGGATAGTCCCAGTATCGCCGGTATTAGGGAAATGGCATGGCAAATGGCGTTTAAGGTGGACAAGGAGCTAATTTTTAAATTCTAATTTCATGTTTTTAAAGAAAATAGGTATTGATTTGGGCACCACCAATGTCCTGGTTTATGTTCCTAAAAAAGGTATTGTTATTAATGAACCGTCAGTAGTGGCTATTTCCAGTGTGGATAAAAAGATTATTGCCGTTGGATCAGAAGCTAAGGAAATGCTTGGTCGCACTCCTGATACTATTATTGCCCAAAAACCTCTCAAAGAAGGTGTAATAGCCGATTATAAGACGACAGAGGCCATGTTAAGATATTTTATTAACAAGGCTCTTGGTGGCGTTAGATTGTTCCGTCCTGAAGTTATGGTAGCTGTGCCGGCTGGCATCACTTCTACTGAAAGGCGTGCTGTGGTTGATGCGACCATTACAGCCGGAGCCAAAGCTGCATATATTATCAAAGAACCGATTGTGGCGGCTATTGGTGCTAATATTCCTATCGGCTCGGCATCTGGTCATATGATTATAGATATTGGCGGTGGTACTTCAGAAATCGCGGTCATTTCTCTTGGCGGTATGGTGTGTTCCACTTCGGTTAGAATTGGTGGCACCAAATTTGATTCGGCTATTTCTGAATTTATTCGCAGGAAATATGGTTTGGCCATCGGCGAACGCACGGCCGAGGAAATAAAAATAAATATTGGATCAGCTTTATATTTGGAAGAAAAAATGTTTATGGACGTGAGAGGACGAGACATGATTTCTGGACTTCCTAAAACTATTGTGGTTTCATCTGATGATGTCACCGAATCAATTAATCAAGAATTGGAAGGCATTATAGCCGCAGTCAAAAATGTTTTGCTTCGCACTCCGCCAGAGCTTTCGGCTGATGTTATTGATAAAGGTGTGGTTATGAGTGGCGGTTCCAGTCTGCTTAGAAATATTGATAAGCTTGTCACTCAAGCCACGGGCATTTCAGCTTATGTGGCTGATGAAGCTCTGTATTGTGTGGCCAAAGGCACGGGCATTGCCTTGGAGAATTTGGAGAGTTATAAGAGATCAATACTTGCTACTAAGTAGATTTTTTATTTAAATTTATGATCATCGGTATAGACGCCTCGCGCGCCAATAAACCAAACAAAACCGGCACAGAGTGGTACTCTTGGCATTTGATTGAAGAATTAAAAAAGATCACCCTCCTTCCCAAGGAGGGGGTTGGGGGTGGTTTGCCGTCGTCAGACAAATTTTTATTATACACCAATAATCCGCTTACAGGAGACTTGGCGACTTTGTCAGCTAATTTTTCTCAGCGGATTTTGAATTGGCCACCAAAATATTTGTGGACACAAATTAGGTTATGGTGGGAGTTGTGGCGGAATACGCCTGATGTTTTGGTGGTGCCGGCTCACACTATTCCTTTTTTACCATTGCCAAAAAAAATAAAGATTTTGGTTAATGTACATGATGTAGGTTGGAAGCGTTTTCCGAATTTATATAAGCCCATTCAAATTTGGTATCACGATTGGACTATGCGACGCATCAAACAACGTGCCGATGTTATTATTACCATTTCGGAATTTTCTAAGCGGGAAATCATGGAATTATATCAAGTGCCGGCTGAAAAAATAAAGGTGGTTTATTTAGGATTTGACTCAACACAATTTAGTCAACAAAAAAATAATAACGCTGACGCTGTTTTACAAAAATATAAAATTACCAAACCATATCTGCTTTATGTTGGTAGATTAGAAAAAAAGAAAAATATTGGCAATATGATTTTAGCTTTTGCACTCGCCAAGGAAAAGTTTTCTGATTTAAAATTAGTCCTCGCTGGCAGTGAAGGCCATCAGTTTGAAGAAATAAAAAAAATAATTACCGAACATAAGCTGGAAAATGAAGTGATTATTACAGGTTATGTGGACTCTGTTGATTTGCCAATAATTTATAATCAAGCGCAAATATTTTTGTTTCCCACCTTATATGAAGGTTTTGGCTTGCCGATTTTAGAAGCTATGGCCTCTGGTGTGCCGGTTATTACTTCTGATATGAATCCTCATCGTGAAGTTGGTGGCAAATCAGCTGTTTACACAGATCCGCAAAGTCCGGAAAGAATGGCTGAGATAATTAGTAATATTTTGACGGTTGATGGTTTTAGGACTGAGTTGATTGCCAGCGGATTGGAGCGAGTGAAGGAGTTTTCTTGGGAGAAGACCGCTAAAGAGATTTTAGAAATTATTTTAGCTTAAATTATTTTTTTTAGAATAGGCGAGCACCCACGACGAAAAAAACCGCTTCGGCATGCCGAAGCGGTGTTTGTTTTTTGTTTGTGTTTGATATCAAAAGGGAATATTATCCTCTGAAATCGGCTCGCACAACTTTTTCCTTTTTTCATTCTCCATTTGCGTATTGAAAAAAACTCTCGGATCTTGTACTGATTCGGCTGGTCGCATCAGATTAATGTTAATGTCTTCTTCCTCTTCCGGCTTAATGACGATAAGACGCAAAGTCTCGCAAAAGATCAAGACGCCGTCCGGGTGAGACTGCCACCATTTCATAGGGCCGTCATATAGTAGTTGGATGGCATTGAGATAGAGTTTATTATCTAACTGAATGATAAATCCCAGTTTGTGGCCCTCAATTTTGATACATTTTTCCGAATGATCGGTGGTAGCTTGTTGCCAGAGTATTTTTTCAGGATCTCCGTTCAACAACACTTGTTTTTCTGTTTTATCAATGGCAATGAAACCATCAATGTGCCAGGAAACCGGTATAAATTTTTCCGTGGTTTCTTGGTTGGCTAAGGTGATGGCTTCGCCACTCGTGGCTTGTGCCACCAGCTCGTGAAAATCATCTCCATGGATTTTTTTATGCAAGGTCATAGTCATGCTATTTTTCCTCCTTTGTTGTTTTAAGGAACACTGTTATTATTGACACCTTAAGACTACTAAATTGGCTGATTTTGTCAAGCCTGCCTACTGTATAAACGGGTTTGCTAGGAGCTCCTTAAAATGTTATAATTGATTTGTAAAATAACGGTTTGGAATGATAAGCTCGGCGTATCAAAAAAAAATTAAAAAGATTATCGCTCCTATTTTAAAAGAAAGCCGGGCCGAGGTTTTTATTTTTGGCACGGCCGCCAGAGCAGTGCGTTTTGGTGATGTTGATTTGGCGATTAACGGCCAAGTCAGCCGAAATGAAATCAGGCAAATCAAAGTCGTGCTGGAGGATTCCAATCTGCCGTATTTTTTTGATGTAGTGGATTTTAAAAAAACAACCAAAAGTTTCCGCGATAATATCTTAAATAACAAAATTATATGGCTGATCAAACGTTCAAATTAAAATTAAAGCAATTTAAGAAAGCCTTGCTAAGTCTGGAAGAATCTTTACGGCTCAGAAAAAGCAAATTGAGTCGCGATTCATCCATTAAGCGATTTGAATTTTCTTATGAATTGGCTTGGAAGACGGCCAAGGAATTTTTGCGCGAACGGCACGGTTTGGAAAGCACTTCGCCCAAAGAGTGTTTCAAGGAATTGCGCCGGCAGGGATTATTAAATGAGGCTGAGACCGAAATCGCTTTGGCCATGATTATTGACCGTAATTTGGCCGTGCACACTTATAATGAAAAATTTGCCGATGAGCTGTTTGAATCCATCAAGAAGAAATATTTTATTTGGCTCAACAATTTGTCGCAGAAAATAAAAGTAGAATAAATTTTTATTAATGGAAAAGACTTATCAGCAGTTTAATTGGGATATTTGCGGTCACGAGCCTATTGTGAATTTTTTACAATCGGCTATTATTTCTGAGCGGGTGGCACATGCCTATCTTTTTGTCGGTCCAGCTGGGCTAGGCAAATTTTCCGTTGCCAAAGAATTCATAAAGTCTTTGTTTTGTTCACAGTCTGGAGAAATTAGTCCATGTGGCAAATGTCATCATTGCCGGCAGTTAAAAAATGGTGTCCATCCTGATGTTTATGTGGTGGAAAAACAAGTTAATGAAAAAACTGGCAAGCTCAAGCGCGAAATTGTAATTGATCAGATCAGGGATTTAAAAAGCCGTTTGCAACAGGCTACACTGCTTAATAGCTATAAAGTGGCCATTATTTCCGAAGCTCAATTTATAAATACTGAGGCGGCCAATGCGATTCTTAAAATTTTGGAAGAGCCAACCCCAAAAACCGTGATTATTTTGATTGCTGATGATGCTGATGAATTGCCCTCCACTGTGGCTTCCCGTTGCCAAGTATTGAAATTTTTACCAGTGGCTAAAAAAGAAATAGAAAAATATTTAGGGCGCAGTGGGGTGAGCATGGAAGAAACTAAAAAACTATCAGCCATGGCCGTGGGCCGTCCAGGTTTGGCTTTGTCTTTTTGGCAGGATAATGAAAAACAAATTAAATATAATAAGCAAACAATTGATTTTTTAAATCTCAGTATTTCGCCGTTATCAAAAAGATTTTCGTTTGTGGCTGATTTGATTGATTGGGATAAAGACGATGGTGTCAATATTGGAAGTTTAAAAGAAATGTTCAGTGTTTGGCGGAGTATGCTAAGGGATTGTTTGCTGTTTCAATCTGATAGCCGTCAACTTATGGCTAATATGAGCAGTGTTATTGGAATTGAAAAAAATCAATCTGTTTTTTCTTATTTTAAAATCAAAAAAAATTTGGAAGCCATAAATTCGGCCGAGGCTTATTTTGACAGGAATATTTCAGCTAAAAACGTTTTAGAAAATTTAATTATAAAATTATGAAAAATAATTTTTTTTGGTTAGCACTATTAGTTGTGATATTTTTGAGCGGTTGTAATGTTCAAACCACTGGTTTAAGTGGTTCAAAAAATACTGTGGCCAAAATTGATGGTGGAGTTTGGAAATCAATTGACAGTGGCAATGTTTGGAATCAGTCTGTGGCCATAGCAACTACTAATAATAAGTCTAGTAGTATCGGCAATACAGATATTAAAAAAATTATTTTTGATCCGCTTGACCATCAAGCTCTTTATGCTGTCACAAAATCAGACGGTGTTGTTTATACGTATGATGCCGGCGCTTCTTGGAGACAATTTGCTTTGCCAGTTGGTCATTTTTATTCCTTTACTGTCAGTCCAAAAAATAAATGCCAACTTTACACTTTGGTTGATAATAAAATATATCAATCAGTTGATTGTGGGCGCACTTGGCAAAATTCATATTTTCATCAAGAAAAAGATGTTTATCTGTCAGATATTGCTATTAATAAAAGCAATCCTTCAATTTTATTTTTAGGAACTTCCAATGGAAATATTTTGCGTAGCATAAATGGCGGACAAAGTTGGAGTGTTTTGTATAGAATAAAAAATGCTCAAATTGTTGATTTTATACAAGATCCGAATGATAATAATGTTATTTATGTGGCCACCAAAAATAGTGGCTTATACAAGACTCTTGATGGTGGCGCTTCTTGGCGTTCGTTAGGCGACGGTCTTAAATCATATTCCGGTAGTAGTGAATATTATACATTGGTTATTGACAAGGCTACACCAGGCGGTTTGATTTTAGTTTCTAAATTTGGTATTTTAAAAAGTACAGATGGTGGTATTAGTTGGATAATTATTGATCTGGTGCCAGGATCTCAATCTACTTCTATTGAGACTTTGGCTGTCAATCCTCAAAATAGTAAAGAAATTTATTATACTACTAGTGATAGTCTGGTTAAAACAATAGATGGTGGAGTCACTTGGTCTTCGCATAAATTGCCGTTTGATCGTTCGGCTCCATGCATAGCCATTGATCCAGTTAATCCCAAAGTAGTTTATTTGTGTGCATTTAAAAAATAATTTAATAATAAATATTTATGAAAATCATTGATAGTTATTTGCCGGAATTTGAGAAGGCAATTGAACATTTTAAAAAAGAAATCGCTGGACTAAAAACCGGTCGTGCTAATCCTGCTATTTTAGATAGTGTTTTTGTGGAAGCTTATGATAGTAAAGTGCCTATTAGTCAAGTTGGTTCCATTAGTGTGCCCGAAGCCAGATGTATTATTATTCAGCCGTGGGATAAAAGTATTGTTAAACAAATTGAAAAAGCCATCAGTGAGGCGAATCTTGGATTAAGTGTTGCTAACGAAGGCGAACGTCTGCGTGTGGTGGTGCCACAAATGACCGAGGAGTCAAGGAAAGATATTGTTAAATTATTAAGTCAAAGAACCGAACAGGCCAGAGTATCTGTTCGTGGCACTCGTGACGAAGCTAAAGAGGCTATTATGACTGCGGAAAAAAATAAAGAGTTCGGTGAAGACGAAAGATATAATTTGACTGAAAATCTTGATGAAGTGACTCGTGGTTATACCGAACAAATCAAACAAATTGCCGATCAAAAAGAAGAAGAGATAATGACTATTTAATAAATTAATTTTTAATACAGTTTAATTTTTTTTATGATTATAACCTTGCTTATTTTTATTTTTATTCTGTCTCTTTTGGTTTTTGTGCATGAGGCTGGACATTTTTTTACGGCCAAACGTTTCGGTATCAAAGTGGAAGAATTTGGTTTTGGCTTGCCCCCAAGAATTTTTGGCGGTCGTTTTTTATCAGGCCAAAAAGTAGAAACAATTTCCATGTCTATAGCTGGCGAAACTGAAATTAATATGAATAGTGGAGAAATTACTGGTACTTCGCAGGTACAAGTGGCTGGCAAAACCGAAACCAGGAAAAAGTGGCTTTGGGTTTGGGGCAATAAAAATACAGAAGATCAGATTGATGGACAAACAGCTGGTACAATCTACTCTCTTAATTGGTTGCCTATTGGTGGTTTTGTAAAAATAAAAGGCGAGAATGGTGATGGCAAAAATGACAGTGACAGTTTTTCCAACAAAAGAATCAGCCGACGGATAATTGTTTTGGCTTCTGGTGTGGCCATGAATTTTTTATTGTGTGCCATACTTCTTATTATCGGTTTTACTGTGGGATTGCCAGCAGCTATTGATGGTCCTTTGCCTTATGGCGCTATAGTCAGTCAAAATCAAATAATAGTTATGGAAGTTATTGATAATATGTCAGCCAAAGAAGCTGGCGCTAAGGCTGGAGATATTATTTCTGCTGTTGATGGACAAAATATTGGTAGTATTAATGATTTACATAATTATTTATCAAATAAAAAAGATCAGACTGTAAAAGTTTTATTTTTGCGTGACAAAGAAGAACTGACCAAAGACTTGCAAATTAAAGAATATCAAGGAACTACGGGTATCGGTGTGGCTCTGGCACAAACAGCCACAGTGCGTTATCCATGGTATTTGGCAATTTGGCAAGGTATTAAGCTTACTTTTATTTGGCTGTGGGCTATTATCACTGCCTTTGCTATGTTGTTTAAAAATCTGATTATTGGTGAGCCCACTGGAGTGCAAGTAGCCGGCCCTGTTGGTATTGCTGTAATGACTGGACAAATGGCCAAATTAGGATTTGTTTATGTTTTGCAATTTGCAGCTTTATTATCTATTAATTTAGCTATTATTAATATTTTGCCATTTCCAGCCCTAGACGGCGGTCGCATTTTATTTTTGATTATAGAAAAAATGCGTGGTAAAGCCATTAAACAACAATGGGAAAATGCTTTGCATAATCTGGGTTTTGCCTTACTTATGCTGTTAGTTTTATTTGTCACTTACAAAGATGTTTTGCGTTATGGCGGAAAAATAATTTCAGTGGTGACTGGTAGTATCTCACGTTAATTTTTTATAAATAAAAAAAGAAGCTTCTTAAATTTAAGAAGCTTCACTGTTTGTAAAAAAAGAGGGGATCAGCCCAGCCAGACCCTTGGGATCAGGGAATTCCGCGTATTCTCAAAACAGCCACATCTTTTTCTTCTCAATAGATCATTGTCCAAGAAAAGGATGGCCCGGACTCCTTAATGTTACTCCAAAAGATTTCTCGTCTTTTTATTGACGATAGGCTATTTGCCAAGACTGTATTAATCGCGACGGACTAACCTTTCATTTTTTAGAGAGAGCTACACTCTGTCAGAGCCGTCTTTGCTGGGGGAGGTTAAAAGTCTAATCCCGATATTCCCGCTTCTGATCCCTCTTTTTTAAAGAGCTAAAAGAGCAAATATGTTATTAAATGATATATAATAAATTAATTTTAGTCAATATGAAAATATCCATACCTGAAAATTTAAGTCCGATTGATGCTATTCGTCATTGTGGCTATGGTCTGGTGAATGATAGACGTAATCCAGAACAAAGTTTTGCCAGACGCATGGGCAGTGGTATTTATCCGCGTTTTCATGTTTATTTGGAGACGCATTTTATTAATCTGCATCTAGATCAAAAACAAGCCAGTTATGAGGGTCAATCCAAGCATAGTGGTGAATATTCAGGCGACACTGTGGAACATGAAGCTTCTAGAATCAGTGAAATGCTAGAAAAAATGTCTATTGAAGCCGGAAATACTGGCAGAAACAAGGAACCGGAGGAAAAAGGCGGTTGGCTATCTAGATTTTTTTGACAAATCAGCCCAAAATGTTAAAATACGGGCATTAAATTATACATCAATAATATGTCTTCAAAAGCAATTACGACAAGAAAAGAGGATTATTCTCAATGGTATTTGGACGTTGTAGAGGCGGCCGATTTGGCCGAAAATTCTTCAGTCCGAGGTTGTATGGTTATAAAACCATATGGCTATGCACTTTGGGAAAATATGCAGAAAATTTTGGATGCAAAATTTAAGGTGACGGGCGTAGCTAATGCTTATTTTCCAATTTTTATTCCCAAAAGTTTTTTTGAACGAGAAGCCCAGCATGTTGAAGGTTTTGCTAAAGAATGTGCTGTAGTGACACATCATCGTTTAGAAATGGATGAGGCGACTGGTAAATTAATTCCAGCCGGACCATTAGATGAGCCTTTGATTGTTCGTCCGACTTCAGAAACAATTATTTATGACACCTTTAGTAGATGGGTTCAATCATATCGTGATTTGCCACTTTTAATAAATCAATGGGCTAATATTGTTCGTTGGGAAATGCGCACCAGATTGTTTTTGCGTAGTATGGAATTTTTGTGGCAAGAGGGTCATACGGCTCATGCCACCGAAAAAGAGGCTAATGAAAGAGCTAGACAAATGATTGAAGTGTACAAAGATTTTTTTGAAAATTATTTAGCCATTCCTATTATTGCCGGTCAAAAAACAGAATCTGAAAAATTTGCTGGCGCTGATTGTACTTATTGTGTTGAAGCTATGATGCAAGATGGTAAAGCTTTGCAAGCCGGTACCTCGCATATGCTTGGACAGAATTTTGCTAAACCTTTCAATGTTTCTTTTTTGGATGAAAAAGGTGAGAATCAGTTTGTTTGGCAGACTAGTTGGGGTGTTAGTACCCGCATGATTGGCGGACTAATTATGGCTCATGGCGATGATAAGGGCATGATTATGCCACCTCGTATTGCTCCTTTACAGGTTGTAGTGGCGACTATTTTTACTAATGAAAAAGAAAAAGAAATAGTGTCAGTTGTTGCTAATGATTTAGTTTTAAAATTAAAAGAACAAGGACTAAGCGTTAAGCTTGATGATAGAGATGAAAGACCAGGGGTTAAATTTTATGAATGGGAAAAGAAAGGCGTACCGCTTAGAATAGAAATCGGACCCAAAGATGTCCAAAATAAAAAAGCTGTTTTGGTGCGTCGTGATACTTCTGAAAAACAAATCGTGGATATTTCCAAAGTATCTGCCACTACTATTGATCTGCTAGAAGAAATCCAAAAGTCATTATTTGAAAGAGCTTTATTGTATCAAAAAAATAAAACCAAAGAGATTAATGATTTTAAAAAATTTGAAAAGTTTATTGCTGAAGAAGAAGGCTTTGTGATAGCTAATTGGTGCGGTGATGAAAAATGTGAAGCTGAGATTAAAGAAAAAACCAAAGCCACTATCAGATGTATTCCTTTTGAAGGCAGTGAGGCTGATGGCGATTGTTTGTGTGGTAAAAAAGGTAAATATAAAGTAATTTTTGCTAAGGCGTATTAGTTTGTTTTGATTAATTTAAGTTTCTGTTTATGTGGAAAAAAATAGTAGGAAAATTCAATAAAGGATTGGGCATTGATTTGGGCAGTACTAAAACCATGATTTATCAGCAAGAGCGGGGGATTGTGGTGAGTGAATCTAGTGTGGTGGCTATTAATAATCGCACGGATCAGATTTTGGCTGTTGGCGATGAAGCGCGCAAAATGCTGGGCAAAACACCGCCTCATATTTTGGCATCACGTCCACTTGAACATGGGATTATTTCTGATTTTGAAGTGTCAGAAAAAATGCTTAAATATTTTATGAGTCGTGTGCAGGCTGGCAAGTGGACTATTTCTACTAAACCACGTGTGGTAATAGGTATTCCGCTGGATGTCACAGAAGTTGAAAAAAAAGCGGTTGAAGATGTGGTCATGTCAGCTGGAGCCAGCCAAGTATTTTTGGTAGAAAATATTATGGCCGCGGCTATTGGTGCGCGCATTCCTATTCAAGATGCTAGCGGTAATATGGTGGTCAATCTTGGTGGTGGCTTGACTGAGGTGGCTGTAGTGTCTCTTGATGGCGTGGTTAATTGGCGTGTCACCAAAGTGGCTGGCGCTACGCTAGATAAAGATATTATCCGTTTTGCTAGAGATGAGTTTAATCTTATTTTGGGTGAAATGGTAGCTGAGGATATTAAGAAAAAAATTGGATCAGCATATGAACTTAAAGAACCAATGGAAATGCAAATGCGCGGGCGTGATGTGATTACTGGTTTGCCGAGAGAGGTGATTGTTAATAGTGTCCAAATACAAAATTCTATTTTTCGTTCTATTCAAACTATTTTAGATACTATTAAATCAACATTAGAAACCACACCTCCAGAGTTAGTGGCTGACATTTATCAAAAAGGTATTATTTTGACTGGCGGTACGGCTCAATTAAAAAATATTGATAGATTTATTGTGAATGGCATTCAAATTCCCGTCCATATAGCTGACGATCCTCAGACTTGCACGGTACGCGGTATGGGTAGTATTCTTGATGATGAAGCCTTACTCAAAGATATTAAAGTTTTATCTTCACAGTAATTTTAATCTATGGAAAAATTTATAAAATCCATAGCTGTTGGATTGATAGCCATTATACTAATAATCGGTTTGCACTATTTGGGATGGCTTAGACCGGTGGAAAATTTGCTGGTGCAAACTGTCGCGCCAGTACAAAGCAAGGTTTTCTCTTCTTCTTTTGGTTTAAAAAATTTTTACAACGCTTGGCTGGCCAAGCGTGATTTATTGTCAGAAAATGAACAGTTGAAAAATCAATTGCTTAATTCGCAACTGGACAAAACAAAGTTAAATAGTTTGCAAGCAGAAAATGATTTATTAAAACAGGAATTAAAATTTATTGATACTAGTAAAGTAAAATATATTCCAGCTACTATTATCACAGGTGTTTCTGATTCTGATTCGCAATCAATTGTGATTGATAGAGGATCTAATGATGGCCTTAAAAAAGGTTTGGCCGTGGTGGCTGGTGGCGGAGTTTTGGTTGGAAAAATTCAAGAGGTTAGCAATAATTATAGCAAGGTGTTGTTGCTTTCTGATAATAAATCACGAGTGGCTGCCACTATTCAAAACATGAATAATACTACTGGGTTGGTTGAAGGCCAATTTGGGCTAAGTTTTTCTATGACCAATATTCCTCAAGATCAGGATTTAAAAGAAGGGGATTTGATTGTCACTTCGGGACTGGAAGGACAAATTCCCAAAGGATTATTGATAGCCAAGGTTGGACATGTTAATCAGGTGGCTAGCGAAATTTTTAAGACTGCCCTGCTCACTCCAATAATTTCTTTTGATAATTTGAGCCGGGTGATAGTAATAACCCCTTAATTAAAAAAACATGAGATCCCTGGTCAGGCCAGGGATGACAATTTTTTATGCGTTATAAAATAATAATTTATTTTTTATTGTCCTGGTTGGCGCTGATTATTCAAATCAGCTTTTTGAATAATTTTTATTTTTTATCAATTATTAATTTGCCACTTATGGCTATTGTGTTAATGATTTGTTTGTCTGATTTTACTTGGACGGCCATCTTGGCTATTTGGAGTGGTATATTCCTGGATCTTTATTCGGGTTTGCCTTTTGGTGTTTATTTATTTTGTTTCTTTTTAACGGCGATTATTTTAGAATTTCTTTTTTTGAATTGGCTCACCAATCGTTCTCTTTTTGCGTTGATGATTTTAGGTTTGGTTTCAGTTTTATCTTATAATTTAATTTTTGTGATTGTGACCGGTACTTTTCATCTTTTTGGCTGGAATGATTTTGTTTTGGGTTGGGGTTATCTAGGCTTTGTTGTTTTGCAACTAGTCTATACTTCGGTTTTGCTTTATGTTTGCTTCCGTGTTATTAATAAATTGTCAAAATCATTTAAGCCAATATTTCTACGTTCATGAAAAATGAAGAGCAATTTTTTATTGTTGAAAACATAGATCTTGGTCGTCGTGATTCGCTCTCTTGGGTGGAAGAAAGCTATGACCAAGGAGTCAATTTGCCTGAAGAAAGCAATCCGGATTTTTTGAGCTTGTCTTTGCCACGCAAAAAAGTCCGTTTTCTTTTGTGGTTTATATGTGCTGTTGTAATTGTCCTTTTTGCTCGTAGTTTTTATTTGCAAATTATTTCTGGCGGTTATTATTATTCTTTGGCTGAGGATAATCGTATTCGCAGTCATGCCGTACCTGCTCAGCGTGGAATTATTTATGACAGAAATGGCAAAGTACTGGTCAATAATATTTCTGGTTTTTCTTTGGTTGTGGTGCCAGCTGATCTGCCCATTAATCAAACCGAAAGACAAACTATAATTTCTCAGATTGCGACTATTTCTGGACTTGATCAAAACGAAGTTGAAAAGACAATCAGCTCGGCCAGCCAATATTATTTTCAGCCAATAGTCATAAAGACTGGTATCGGCTATGATGAAGCCATGGCTCTCAAAATCGCCAGCGTGGATTTGCCCGGTATTAATATTGAAACAGACGCTTGGAGATACTATCCTTTGGGACGTGATTTTGCGCATATTCTTGGTTATGTTGGTAAGATAAACGCTCAGGAATATGAGCAGAATAAAAGCAACTATTTGCTGTCTGATAATATGGGCAAGACAGGACTAGAAAAAATTTATGAAAAAGAATTGCGTGGCATAGCTGGCGAGAGACGGATGGAGGTTGATTCACTTGGTAGAGAGAAAAAAATAGTTTCTGAAGTCGCGTCTATTCCAGGCAATGATTTAATATTGTCAATTGATGCTGATTTGCAGGATAAGATTTTTCAAATCATTGACACTCAGCTTCAAGGTAAAAAGACCGCCTCTATTGTTGTGTCTGATCCTAGAAATGGTGAAATTTTGGCCATGGTTGATTATCCTAGTTATGATAATAATCTTTTTGCCAAAGGAATAAGCCAAGCTGATTATCAAAAATTATTAGATGATGAAAATAAACCGCTATTTTTTCGTGCTATTTCCGGCGAATATCCATCTGGTTCAACGGTTAAAATTGTAGAAGCGGCTGGGGCTCTGCAAGAAAAAATTATAAATATTAACACCACGATTAATAGTGTTGGTGGTATTGGTATTGGGCAGTGGTTTTTTCCTGATTGGAAAGCTGGCGGACATGGGCTGACCAATGTCACCAAGGCTATTGCTTGGTCAGTTAATTCTTTTTTCTATTACATTGGTGGTGGTTATGGGGATTTTAAGGGTATGGGAGTGGACTTGCTAGATAAATATTTTTCACTGTTTGGTTTGGGTGAAAAAATGGGTATTGATTTGCCGGGTGAACGATCTGGACTAGTACCCACACCAGAATGGAAAAAGGAAACCAAAAAAGAAAGCTGGTATGTGGGGGATACTTATCATTTGTCTATTGGACAGGGTGATTTGCTAGTGACTCCACTTCAAGTGAACAGTTATACGGCTACCATTGCCAATAATGGCAAAGTTTTTGTGCCACATGTGGTGGCTGGAGTTGCCCATCCAGATGGTTCTGTGATTGGTATTTCGCCAGCTATTATTAGACAAGATTTTATTGACAGTGATAATTTGACTATCGTGCGTCAAGGCATGAGAGAGACTATCACTTATGGTTCTGGCCGAGCTTTGTTATCTTTACCCGTCACTGTGGCTGGCAAAACCGGTACGGCTCAATGGAATTTGGACAAACCAAATCATGCTTGGTTCACGGCTTTTGCGCCATATGATGCGCCCACTTTTTGCATCACCGTGCTGGTGGAACAAGGCGGAGAAGGCAGTTCTATTGCTGCGCCAATTGCCAAGGATATTATTGCTTATTGGTTTACTAAGAATAACTAGTTAAAATGATTTCTATGTTTTCCACTTGACACAGTTTTTAAAATGTTATATCCTATTAACTGTCGTATGTAATAAATAAACAAAATAAATAAATATTTAGTCATGCAAAATTATATTTCCCCTGAGGGTTTGGAAAAAGTTAAAAAAGAATTAGAGCAACTCAAAACAGTTGATAGAGTTGAAATTATTGACAGGATTTCTCGCGCTAGAGACCTTGGCGATTTGAGTGAAAACGCTGAATATCATGAAGCTAGAGAAAGACAAAGCTTTGTTGAAGGCAGGATTCAAGAATTGGAATCACTTATTAAAAGTGCTTTAATTATTAATAATGAAAAAAATACCACTGGCAGTGTTGGTGTTGGATCAACAGTGCATGCCACTTATGATAATGGTGTTAAAGTAAAATACATGATTGTGGGCCACACCGAAGCTGATCCCATGAATGGTAAAATTTCTCATGAGTCGCCATTGGGCAAGGCTTTTATTGGCAAAATTAAAGGTGATGAATTTGAACTCGCTATTCCGGCTGGAAAAATAAAATGTAAAATTGATCATATTGAATAAAAATTGATTTAGTAGAGTAAAAAAATAAAGGGCCTCACGATTAAATCGTTGGCCCTTTTTTTGTTTAGTTTATTCTACAATTTTCTATATCAGACACACCATATTTTTGGTATAGTGATAGCATGATCTGGATCAGTTGGAAAACCCAACCGCTCAGCCAGCTCACTGCCTTCAATTCCAAAACCGAAAGATAGTAGATCCCAACCATTGGCTATGGCTATTTTTGCAGTTTGATGCAATTCATGTTGTTGATGTTTATTAGTGGAGTTATCTTCTCCGTCGCTAAAAACGCCAATCATTATTTGAGGTGCTGATTCTTTTGGTGCATCCCAGTGGTCAATTAAGTTTTTGATAGTGTCATTAACACTTTCAAACAAATAACTACCACTTTCTAATGGACAATCTTCTGACTTAATATTCGGAAGTAATCCCACTGGTAGGATTTTTGTCATGGGTTTTGTTTTTTTTGCAAAGAACAGAACACCACAGTAGAATTCTATTTCTTCTTGCAGTTTACGCATAGTATTTAGGTGTGTATTAACTGCAGAGATTGGTTTGTCGCCAAATTTAGCCATAGACATTGATCTGTCTAATAGTAAAATTGACATGGTGATGTTTAATGAAAGATCTGGGCTCATTTTTTCTCCTTTTTTGTTTCGTTTTGTGGTTTCAATAGAAGAGATTAATATATTAACATGTATTTTTGTGTTTGTCAAATCAATTTTATATTAAATTTTTTATATCTGATGTATAATTAATACCAATAGACAAATAATTAAAACTAAATATGCCAACTCAAACCAAGACTAAGCTGGAAATCTCCACCGGCCTGAATTAGTCCAAGCGCGTGTGGATGCTAAAATCAAGCGTCAAGCGACGAAAATTTTTAGCGACTTGGGTTTGGATATGAGTACAGGCATAAAGATTTATTTGGCTAAAGTAGTGAGTGAGAAAGGTGTGCCTTTTGCTATGCTGACTGAGAATGGTTTTACACCGGAGCAGGAAAAGAGAATGTTGGCTGATATGGCAACCACCGAGAGGGCTTATAGATCTGGTCGTCGCAAGCCGGCTAGAAGCATGGCGGAATTAAAAAGACAACTATTAGCTTAAGTTATGATTTATTCCGTTTGGCATACTACGAAGTTTAAGCGACAATATCGAAAATTAATCCGGTCTAATCCTAATTTAGTTAAAGATTTAGATTTTATTGTAAGCTTGTTGGTAGATCAGAAAATTTTACCAGACAGAAACCGTAATCATAAGTTATATAGTGATTTATTTTAAATTTTCACAAACAAAAAATCCCGACCACTGTGGCCGGGATTTTTTGACGTCAGCATGTGTAACTGTTTGTCGAAAGAAAGTAGTTGTGGTAAAATTATGTATGAAGTTAACCACTCAATTATATGCCCCTTGATTATGTTAAAAAAAATCGTAGTAATGATATTAATGATACGCAAATAAGTCAAGCTTTTGTCAAAGCCGATTGGTCGGAGAAAGATACCGCAAAAACCCTTGAAAATATCGACTCACACGCAAAGAAACTAAACTTGCTGTTAATAGGCGGTTTGGTCGTTATATTGGTAATAGCGTTTGGTTTTTTGGAAATATTCGCTCCGCTATTTAATAAAGTTGGCCAACCGCCTCTTGCTATAAATATTAATAAAAATAATGAGCTGACCACGCAACAATTCCAAGAGAAATACGGCCTCAGCGAGTCGTTGATTATTAAAAGCAATTTTATTAAATTCACCAAAGGGGAATTGGTTGTTTGCGATATCAATGGTAACACGGTCAAAGTTTTGAAAGAGTATAAGCCAATTAATTCAGCGGCAAATTCCAGCGTCTCGACTTCGTCATCTTCGGCGGAAATGATGACCTTTCCTTCTCCTTTGGGTTCTTTTTATATTGGTGAAACCGGAATGGCAAATTATAGCAGAACAAGAAAAGTTTATGGAATTGACGGTAAATATTTATTTTCCATTAATTATAGGTATGGCAAAGTTTTAAAATGGTCGCCTTCTGAAAAATTTCTGGCTGTTTTAGACAATACTAACCTTCAATATGGCTTGGTTGATGTAGTGGTGTATAGTACGGCGCTGGCGAAAGAAGTTTTTCGATTCCCCTTACGTATTCCTTATGGCGGTACTTCCAGATATGGCGAATCAAACGCTGATTTTGCTTGGTCGGACAGAAACGACACCCTTTATGTTTCAGAAGCTAATAATAGCATATACATTTTTAATAATTTTGGCGGTGATTTGTCAGAACGAAGTGTTTATATTGAAGAGCCTTGCAATTCGTTGGCGGTTAGAGGCAACGAAATTTATTGCACAAAAAAAATGGGGACGATATACTCTGGCACGGCAAACACGACTGGCACCGATAAGAATGGCGATATTATTAAATATATATTAACAGATAATCATGAGCTTGCCCCACCCCAAGATCTTACGCCCGAAAGATTAGACGGCGAATACAATGCCAGCATTTCTTTTATTGATAATTCTCATCTGCTGTTTGTGCCTTTGTTAGGATTGAATACGATAATCAATGTCGATACGGGAAAAATCGCCGAATTGAGTTCTATTGGCCGAACAACTGTCGACCACTCTGAGGAGGCGAAGTTATTTGCTGATCTACAGGGCAACGATGAGATGCCTATTATTAGGTATTTGGGTGATGGTAATGATGTGATAAATCTCCAGTCGGAGACGTCAGTAATTTCCAATAAGTATAATGTTATTTCACCGTCGATTGATAATTATCCTGTGATGAATCAGGAAACTTCAAAGATTGAAATAGAAAAAGTAAAAAGCATCATGAATGAGATAAAACAAGGGCATCTTACGGGTAATTCGTCTTTAATTAAAGCACATTTCTCGACTACAACTCTTAGGGATTATTCGCTGGGGGAAGATTCTAAGGGTAATCTTCTAAAAGACGATTCCGTTACGATCAATAGTATTGATTGGCAGGGAGCTGGAATAACAGCTAAGTTTACTACTATTTATAAGGGTCAGGTAATGAATGAGGAATGGGATTTTTTCAAAATAGACGGCGATTGGAAATATGATATTAACGAGACTGAGCAGAGACTGAATAAAAAATATGTTAATGCAAAAAAAAGTTTGGGCGATCCCAATGGCTATGTTGACTTTAAGGTAGATATCGGGTCTTTCGGATCTCATCTCTTAGTTAATAATGGAAAAGATACCGATGTGCGAGTGGATATTACAAATGTCGGCACAAAAACGGCAGATTACACTCCCTTGCTTGTAATATTTATGTCAGGTTATGATGCTGGCGACCCATATATTTGGTATCCTGACATATTCGGCTTTATTAACGGCAAATTTTTTCCGCTTGCGCCCGGTGAAAAAAGAATTTTCTATTTTCGTCCTTATCGCGATAGCGCTAATCGCGAAATGAAAGACACTCCGGGAATAAAAACGGTGACAGCTATTGTTAACGAGGACAGGGGAATAAAAGAAAGTAATTATAGCAATAATATTACTACTACTTCAGTGCAAATGTACTCTAATTAGGATAGTTTTCCACTATCTTTTTGAAGTGATAAATAGTTGTCAATAAGTCAGTCAAAAACCGCTCCGAGAGGAGCGGTTTTATTGAAGCAGTTGCTGACCCTTGGTCGGGATTTTTTTTAATTCTTAATTGTTTTTAGATATCCAAATTCTTTACACTCTTGGCATGGGTTTGAATAAACCGCTTTCTAGGTGCTACATCAGAACCCATCAAAACATCAAAAATTTCATCAGCTTTTTCTGCGTCCTCTACGGTAATGCGTTTCATTTTGCGTTGCATCGGATCCATGGTGGTATTCCAGAGTTGATCGGGATTCATTTCACCAAGACCTTTGTAGCGTTGAATATTGACTTTGACGCCAGCAATTTCTGCTGATTCTAGAGTTTCCATGGTTTCATCAGCCGTTTCTTCCGCTGTCTCTTCTTCAGATACAACATCTTCTTTTGATTTTTTAGCGTCTTTGTTGGTTTGTCTCTTGGCTTGGGCTGTGGCCACCATTTGTTCTTTGGCGTTTTGCAAATCTTCTTCAAGATAGATCCAACGCACTTCACTGCCGACTTGAATGCGGAATAATGGCGGTTGAGCCACATAGATGTGTCCTTGTTGAATCAGGGCAGGGAAGTGACGATAAAATAAAGTGAGAAGCAGGGTGCGGATATGAGAGCCATCCACATCAGCATCAGTCATAATTACTATTTTGTGATATCTTAAATCTTCAATAGTGAATTGTTCGCCGATATTGGTGCCCATGGCAATAATAAGCGACTTGATTTCGTTGTTGGCTAGCATTTTGTCTAGTCTGGCTCTTTCTACATTGAGGATTTTGCCACGCAAGGGCAGAATGGCTTGAGTTTCGCGATTACGGCCTTGTTTGGCACTGCCTCCGGCCGAGTCTCCCTCTACAATAAATATCTCGGAAATTTTAGGATCTTTTGATGAACAGTCAGCTAATTTGCCAGGTAAAGCAAAGCCATCAAGCGCTCCTTTGCGTAAGACCGTATCACGAGCTGCCTTGGCTGCCACACGAGCACGAGCCGCCAAAACACATTTGCCGATAATAGCCTCGGCATCACGAGGGTTTTCTTCTAAATAAATTTCAAAAGCTTCGGACATGACTTTATCCACAGCTGATCTAGCTTCCACGTTGCCTAGTTTGGCTTTGGTTTGACCTTCAAATTGCGGTTCACGAAGCTTGATAGAAATAACAGCGGTTAAGCCCTCACGAACATCTTCGGCGCCCAAATTAGCGTCTTTTTCTTTGAGATAATTTTTCTTTCTGGCGAAATTATTGAGGGTGCGGGTAAGGGCGGTACGGAAACCGATGACGTGCATACCGCCTTCAAGATTATAAATGTTATTGGCAAAAGCCATCACGTTCTCGTTGTATTCGTCATTATACTGTAAAGCCACTTCCACACTTATTTCTTCGGCTTCTTTTTCCACATAAAAAATATTGTCATGCTTGGCATCTAAATGAATATTAAGATGTCGGACATAAGAACGGACACCGCCTTCAAAATAAAAAGCATAACATTGATGATTGTCTTTTTTTCTTTCATCACAAACCAATATTTTGACGCCTTTGGTCAGATATGTTTGTTGGCGCATGTGATCCAAAATGGTTTGCAAATTAAAAGTAGTGACGGAAAAAATCGTGTCGTCCGGTTCAAAGGTAATTTTGGTACCCGTACCCTTGGCTTTGCCAACCGAGGCGATAGTCTTTTTGGGCTTACCTCTGGAATATTCTTGCATCCAGAGTTGGCCGTCGCGTTTGACTTCTGCTTTAAGGTAAGTTGAGAGAGCATTAACCACGGATACGCCCACGCCATGCAAGCCACCGGAGACTTTGTAGCCTTCACCGCCGAATTTACCGCCAGCATGAAGCACGGTCAAAACTGTTTCCAGAGAAGACTTGCCAGTGGCTTTGTGTTTTTCCACTGGAATGCCACGTCCATTATCTTCACAAGAAATACCGCCTTCTGGCAAAAGTTTTAATTTAATGAGGTCGCAATGACCGGCCATGGCTTCGTCAATGGAATTATCTACTACTTCCCAAATTAAATGATGCAAACCAGCTTCGGCTGTGTTTCCGATGTACATGCCCGGGCGTTTGCGTACTGGATCAAGGCCTTCCAAAACTTGAATCTGGTCGGCGCCGTAATTGCTGACTGCCTTGGTTTTTTTATCGTCGTTTTTTGCCATATCTGAATACAAATTACTAATTAAAAAGCACTGATTTATTCAGTTGTTTATAACTTAATTTTAGCATTTTTTTGGGTTTTGGGCAAGAGTAAAGCTTCACATTGACAAAACCCATTTTTTGCTATATAATGGCTATTGTCTGGATAGATGGGATGATCGCTTCGCCAATTTTGGCGGGGAGGAAAGTCCGAACACTCGTTTCGCTTCGGCGAATATGTCGCGGTAGTGGGTAACGCCCACCCAATCAATCGTGAGGTTGATTGAGGACCAGTTCCACAGAGACAATACTAATCAATATTTATATTGATGAAAGGTGAAAAGTGTGACAGTGTTTTGAATTAAGTAAGAGATATCTCCTTAAGTCAAAGCTATGCCACTCGGCGCCCAGCAATGGGACGCTTGTGGTAAACTCTACCTAGTGCAACCCCAAACATAGTAGGGGGCTTGATCTTGGCAGTAATGCCAGAGACAGATAGATGATCATCACTGTATTTATACAGTACAGAATTCGGCTTACAAGTCTGTCCAGACAATAGAAAACATCTCGCTTTTATGGCGAGGTGTTTTTTTATTTTGACAAAATACCTTTTTTGTGATATGATGTTATGTTAAAATAAATATATGAAAAGATCAGAAATTGCTATTTCCGCCAGCCTGGTGCCGGTGGATTATCTCATGATTATCTTGGCTGGTATTGCCTCGTATTTTTTGCGTTATTGGGAGCCGATAAAAAACATCAGACCTGTTATTTTTAATTTGACGCTCGGTGTTTTTATTAATTATTTGGCTATTATTGCTATTATTTGGATAATTAGCTTTGCTTTGGCAGGACTATATTCCATGCGCGCCACACGCCGTCCTATTGATGAAGTATCAAAAATAATTCTTGGTTGCTCCACGGCTGTCATGTTTTTGATGTTTGTTTTCTTTTTTAGTCGTAGTCTGTTTGATTCCCGTTTTATTATTTTGATTGGTTGGGTATTATCTATTGTTTTTGTGGTTATTGGTCGCGGTGTTGTCCGTCTGATTCAGCATAATTTATATCGTTTTAATATTGGCACTCATCGGGTTGTGATTATTGGCAAAGGCCAAGTTTCAGAAGAAGTTATAAATAGTTTTGGTCAAAATATTAAGACTGGCTATAAGATTGTGGAGCAATTTGCTGATTTTGATAAAGAAATAGAAGTCAAACTTGAAAAAATGGCGCGTGAAGATAAATTTGATGAAATTTTGGTGGCTACTTCCAATTTGTCTTCAAAAGTGCTAGATAAAATTAATGATTTTTCATATATCAATCATATTGATCTCAAATATGTGGCTGATATTTTTGAATTTCCAATCACTAATTTTCAAATTGACACTATTAATGGTTTGCCAATCATTGAAGTGAAAAAAACCCGTCTTGATGGCTGGGGACGCATTGCCAAGCGCATTTTTGATGTGATTGTCTCGTCAATTATTATAATTTTAATTTCACCAATTTTATTGGCTACAGCTATTGCTATAAAAATTGATTCCCGAGGGAGTGTGTTTTTTTCTTATAAAAGAATAGGGGAGCAAGGCCGGCCATTCACTTATTTCAAATTCCGTTCCATGATTCGCGATGCTCATAAATATCGTTTTGATGAAAAGTTTTTGAAGGCGTTTCAAAATCTTCGCGATGGCACTCCTATGATGAAGTTTGAAAATGATCCGCGAGTCACTAGGGTTGGCAAATTTATCCGTCGTTTTTCTATTGATGAATTGCCAGAGTTATTTAATGTTTGGATTGGTAAAATGTCTTTGGTTGGTCCACGGCCTCACGAGGTTGAAGAAGTGGCTAAATATGAAAATTTTCATAAGCGGGTTTTGACTATCAAGCCGGGTATGACTGGCATGGCCCAGGTTTCCGGTCGTAGTGACCTTGATTTTGATGATGAAGTAAGGCTTGATGTGTGGTATATGGAAAATTGGAGCATGAAGCTGGATTTGATGATTTTGTTCAAAACACCACTGGCTGTGCTGAAAAAACGCAAAACAGAATAAATTATTTTTTTAAAAAATTGCTTCTTTTTAGAAGTGATTTTTTTAATTTGCCAAAATCCGGCAAATTTAATAAGATACACACATGAAAACAGCCCTTGTCCACGATCATTTGGCTCAAGACGGTGGTGCCGAGCAAGTCTTAAAGGTTTTTCAGGAAATGTTTCCTGAAGCGCCTATTTTTTCGTTGATTTTTGATAAGAAAAATACCAACAGTTTTTTTAAAAACAAGGACATTCGCACTTCATTTTTGCAAAAAATTCCTTTCGGAGTAAGGCATTATCAATGGTGGCTCTCAGCTATGCCTTCAGCCATTGAAAGCCATGATCTTATGGCGTATGATTTGGTGCTGTCCAGCGCTTCGGCTTTTGCCAAAGGTGTTATTACTAAACCTGGCAGTGTGCATATTTGCTATTGCCACACGCCAACCAGATATTTGTGGCTGGACACCCATTCCTATCTTCAAGAGCTTAAAGTACATCCGATAGTCAAATCTTTTTTGCCTTTTACTTTGCGTAAACTTCGTCAATGGGATAGATTGGCTGCCGACAGAGTGGATCATTTTATTGCTAATTCCCATACAGTCAAAGAAAGGATTAAAAAATATTATGGCCGTGATAGTGAGGTGATTTATCCGCCAGTGGAAACTGAAAAGTTTTATATTTCGCCAAACGAAAAAAAATATTATTTGGCTGGCGGACGGCTCGTGCCCTACAAGCGTTTTGATTTGGTTGTTAAAGCTTTTTCACGTCTGGGCATTCCGGTTAAGATTTTTGGCATTGGTCCGGAAATGAAAAATCTAAAACAAATGGCCAAAAGTAATGTACAATTTTTGGGCAAGGTGAGTGACGAAACCAAACGCCGTTTGTATGCCGATTGTATTGCCTATCTTAATCCGCAAGAAGAGGATTTTGGCATAACAGCCATTGAGGCTATGGCTAGTGGGCGACCAATTATTGCTTATGGTGCTGGCGGAGCCACTGAAACTGTTTTGGCTGGGCAAACAGGAGAATTTTTTGATGAACAGATTTGGGAAGACTTGGCAGACAAAATTATTCGTTTCCGTCCAGAAAACTATAATCCGGAAATAATAAAAAATCATGCTCAGCAATTTAGTACGGCAATGTTTAAAGAAAAAATGAAAGAGTTTATAGATAAAAAGAGGTAAATTTATGAAAATTGGAATTGACGCCAGATGTCTGATGCAAGATAATTATTCGGGTGTGTCCTGGTACACTTTTAATCTGCTGACAGCTTTGTTTGAAATTGATCATGAAAACGAATATATTTTGTTTTATAATTCTTCGCAAGATTTTAAAGTGCCTGATTGGTGCCGTCCTAATGTTCGTTCGGTTGTTTTTAAAAAATCAAATAAAATTTTTAATCTCTCTTTATTTGTTCGGAGTCAGCCGAAGTTGGATGAATTAATCGGTGGTGTGGATATCTTTTTTGCGCCCAACGCTAATTTTTTGGCTCTGTCAAAAAAATGTCGGTCAATCATTACTGTACACGATTTGTCTTGGTTGCGTTATCCTGAATTTTTTACACTTAAAGGTCGTTTGTGGCATAAGGCTGTTAAATTTAGAAAAAATTTAATGTTGGCTGATACAATTATTGCGGTTTCAAATAGCACCAAGAATGATTTGGTTGAGTTGTTAAAAATTCCAGCCGAAAAGATAAAAGTTATTTATGAGGGTGTGGCTGAAAAATTTAAGCTTTTGGACAAAGATTCTATTGAGATTAAAAAAGTCCAGCAAAAGTATAATTTGCCGGATAAGTTTTTTCTGTTTTTGGGCACAATTGAACCTAGAAAAAATATTTTAGGCCTAATTAAGGCAATTAAACAATCAAAAACAGATTACAAGCTGGTTTTGGCTGGCGGTCGTGGCTGGAAATCCCAGTTAATTTATGAAATAGTCAGAAATAGTGATAAAATAAAGTTAATCGGTTATGTGGCCGAGGCTGACAAACCAGCCTTATATAATTTGGCTTTGTCTTTGGTTTATCCATCATACTATGAAGGTTTTGGCTTACCACTGGTGGAGGCTATGGCTTGTGGCTGTCCGGTCGTTGCTGGAGCCAATTCTTCGCAAGGCGAGGTGGTGGCTGAGGCTGGATTATTAGTTGATCCTTATAATGTTAATGAAATAAAAAAAGCCATGGAAATCATGGCCGAGGATGTTGATTTAAGAAATAGATTAATTGAAAT
>Ga0194044_10000043_pt1 | contig 44493 bp, 36 predicted proteins | sample JunL4417m_MetaG_FD_155460 | JGI IMG/M metagenome (GOLD analysis project Ga0194044, IMG submission 155460) | Anoxic zone freshwater microbial communities from boreal shield lake in IISD Experimental Lakes Area, Ontario, Canada - Jun2016-L442-17m | ecosystem: Environmental > Aquatic > Freshwater...
GATATATACATAATACATATCTGTTTGTAAAGATAAAACTCGGAGTCCGCTAAAGTGGACCGAGAGACCGCTATGTTAACCACTACATTCACCCCGCAGCATTGCGGGGCAAGACACTCCATAATAATTTTCAATTTCCCCTCCTTCGAGGACAGGTAACTTCTAAAGATTGTTATTTTGTCAGTAACTTGATGACTCATTCCTTCATCTGCTTGAGTACTTCAGCTTTTCATTCCTCAGGTATCTCTGGATTTGTCTCAATAAACTCTATTACTGCTATCTTCATCTCTTGGGTGAATTCATGTTTAGTGATTTTCTCAAATTTTTCAACAGCTTGGTACCATTGTGCGAAGATTTCTAAGAGTTCATAATCATTACTGCTTATCTGGTAGACCATTCCATTTTTGTTAGGTAATTTATCTGCTTTGAGGAAAATACCACGGCGTTGCAACATATCTATTCTTACATCTAGATCTTCTTCATATGCAAGATAGTGTCCAGCGAGCGGAATCTGGATTTTGATGGAATTGAGTGCATCGCCTTTATCTTCCCATTTCCCATATATTAACATCAATCCAAAAAAATATCCCAGCAGACTAATTTCATTAGCATCATCTTCTATCCCTGATAGTATCATTCCTTTTGGTGTTTTTTCTATACTATATGCTATTCATAATTTTTTAAATATTGTGTTTTTTTCTTGTTGTTGAACTTCTCCAAGTCAGGGAATAAAATAATATTTTTTCCCTATTTCTTCATCAAATCATTGGAACATTTTCATCGCTGTATTTATCCCTGTTTTTTTGTATTCTTCTGAGTTTTGGAATGGTGTGCATAGTTTTTTGAATTCTTGATCTTTTATATATACCACACTCATAGTATCTCCTAGATTCTTTAGATTGATAATCTTTACTTCTTTTTTGTGGACTACTATCATTCATTTGTCGAAATCGGAAAAGGTATATCCGCTTACTTGATAGGTATATTCCTTGGTTTGTGGGATGTTTTCGTTGGCAATGGTCAGAAGATTGTTTTTGTCTATTTCAATTTTCATGCCTTATACACATAAATAAAATTGATTATTTTCCCTTGAGTATCTTATACAGCAATACTATTTCCATAAAGTTTACCATCAGCGCCGTGCCTCCGTAACTGATGAATGGTAACGTCAATCCTGTGTTGGGTAGGATTTTTATATTTACTCAGATATTTACGAAAGCTTGGACCATAATCAACGATAGTATTCCTATGCCTATCATTTTCTTATGTTCATCTTTCACGAAACGCAAATTTGTGAGGAAATACCATGCGATATAGATATAGAGTCACAAAAGGACCATATTCCCTACGAACCCTATTTCCTCTGAGAATGCTGCGAAGATGAAGTCGCTCTGTGCTTCAGGGATGAATCAGAATTTTTGCAGTCATTTTCCATATCCTTTTCCTGCAAAACCACCTCATCAGATGGCTAATAATGCTTGTTCGTTCTGTCGTCAGATCTGCTTGGCTTGAGGATCTACCTTCGAACTTATGAAATAGGTAAATCTTTTCTGGATATACGCGAATCTATCACTTACCATGCCTGCTAAACTTCCTGCTATCAATCCTAATGCGAGTCCTCAAAATAATATCCGTAAGATATATTTGATTTTTGCTCCCGCATATCGGCACATAATCAATCCTACAATACCAAGAATCATCACTGTTCCAAGATCTGGGATTAATAAGAAGACCAAGAAAAGCAGGGCATTGAGTACTATGAATGAGATAAAGAATTCCTTTGTGTTGACCTTTTCGCGTTTTCTCATCAGCCATGCTCAGAGAAAGAGTACATATCCTAGTTTGAAGAATTCTGCTGGTTGGATGTTGGGAAGGAATGGAAGACTTATCCATCCTCTTGCTCCATTGAGTACGATACCTACATGCGGTATAAATACTGCTAGCTGCAGGAGCATCAAAACGACAGCTATAATAGTGATATTTTTATTTTTTTGGAAAAACCTTATCGGAACGGCATATACTATCCCTGCCATCACTACCGCAGATGCAATATTTCTCAACTGTTTCAGAAAATAGAAATAGTTGGAGGGATCTCCATTCTGTTTTCCTTGTGCAATCAGACTTACGGTAACAGTAAATGATTCATATATGCTTACGCTATAGATGGAAAGTATACCAAAGACGGTTAAGATGATTCCTGCTATGATAATAGGCATACCAAACAAAAACAATTAAAATGAATTTTTATTTTTTAATTTCTAAACTTTGGTTTAATTGCTTATTTTAGTGGTGTCTCGTGGTCTTCGAACTGTGTCGTTTTTGACTAGACTGATATCCTGGCTGTTAGAGCTGATATACTTGCCACTAAATATGCCGGCAATGTAATTATATTTCCTCCTGAGGATTGTGTCTGTCTTTGCTATCTCCTTAAAGAGTGCATTGTGATTGATGTAGAGATTGAAACATTCCGAAAAATCTTCAAATGGGTCGCTCATCCCGTATCCGCTACAGAAATCTTTTTTCTTGGCTTCAGCTTTCCTGATGCTTTCTTTGTCTCGTGAAAGTCTATAGTAGGATAATGAAGGATCATTGATTGCGAATACTGCTTTCCCAAATTCTGTATAGTTCCTATCTTTTCTTAATGAAACTCATTGAATATATCCGAGGTCAGTGATGTGCCCCATCTCATGTGCTGAGAGCTCGATAAACTCTTTGTTTGATTTTACCGTTCATATATTGAATATGATACTGTCCCGTGTTGCGTATCCTCTCCTATTGCCTGTATCTTTCTTGACTACTATACTACTGATGACGTCTTGGATCTTCTTCGTTCTTTTACTGTTGTCACTTATAAATTTTATGATTTTATTGATCCCACTGAGCTTGGCATATCTTTCAGTATCCGTGAATGACCCTGAGAAATCTATCTTATTGCATATCTCCATACTCTTACATAGAGTGTCTATATTTTTTATATCGGCTGCTGAAAAGTGTCCTGTCTGCTGGGATGGCGTTTGTGGTATATCGAGATATTGCTCTTCCAAATCCTGGTTTGCTTCTGGAATGTCGATGTGAAGATAGTCTTTGGTGCTAGGTACTAACTTTTCGCCTATATTAAAAATATTATATGCTAGCAGGAGATAGCATATGCTTGCTATGATAATGAATTTGATGAGCATGATGATTTTTCCTTTCATGTCGGTGTTTTTCATCGATAAATCCCTAGTTTGAAATATTATATCGTTGTATATCATCCAGGATATTCTGTTCGCTTGGCCCTTTTGCATTGAAGACGAGAATTTCCTTGATAGGGATTTTGTTTGCGAAGAGGAAGAGAATGAAGTTATATCATCAGATAATAATTTTATTTTTTGCTTGTTTGGCTTTGAAGATATTTTTGCCTATACCACCTGTGATATTTTCTACGAGCAATGTTGCTTGCTTATCTATACCGTTTTTGCACAAATCTTCAAATATTTTTTTGGATTCTTCTTTTTTGGGTGAAAAGATGAAGTAGGAGATGTCTTGTGGATTTTTTTCTGCTTCATCGACGATGTATTTTACTAAAGTATCTACGACGGGAGGAATCGTTTTTATCTTTTGTGTGCTTATCGTTTCCTTATCGCTCAATTTGATCCCTTGCTTGTTGGTATCGGTAAAGAATATCACCTTATTCTTGAATATATCGATAAACTCTTTTCGATCTGTGAATTTCTGGGCTTCGCCGTAGGTGAAATAGAATTCTCCGTTGCCGTACATCTTCTTGAAGACATTGACGATGCTATTAAACACTTTTTGGATATGGGCAAAATGCTTTTCGAGGATGACATAATTTTCTGGGGAAAGTATCTCTTTGAGTGTTTCTTTCTTTTCTAGCAATTGGTTCCACAAAAGATTGCTCTGGTAAAAATCCCCATGTTCTCGGATAGGATCATGTTGGATCATCGTATTTTCCGTCTTGATGAAGAGTTTGGTGCTTTCATTGAAGAGGATTCCTATATATACTTGAAATGAATTTACAAATTCTTCCAGTTCATTAGATTTTTTTTGCGTTCCATTGATCTGGTGATCGACCTTTTCTTGATAGACGAACGATTCGAGGATATTCAATGTATAATAGAGATCGCAGGGACTGGAGAGGAAAAAATTGTAGCTCTTGTACCGTTGTTCTGTATCAAAAAAGCAGATATCATATTCTTGATAGGTCGTCCGGTTCTCCTGCATGCTGGTGAATAATCCGTGATGTGTCGTCAGGATGATAGGATATTTGGTTTGGTTTCTCGTGTCCTTGATGTAATAATAGATTCTATAATCGGATTGGTTATTGAGATGCAATATTCCTAGCCCTCTTTTGAGATGTGAGACATATTTTATAATAAAGAGACATTCTTCCTGACTGAATATTCCTTTATTGAGAAATTTCTGGAATGCTTCCTGATTTATCATCTGATCCTCTTTGGTGAATCCGATGTTTTTGATCCCGATATCATTGAGCACGGCTTTGGCGATGTCCAATTTCTGGATATTTTGGAATGCTAGGATTACTTGTTTGTTGGATCCTAATCCTGTCAGTACTTCTTTGATGGGAAGGTTTCCGATATAATATTTTTTCTGGTTTTTCAGAACTCCGGTATCTATGGTTTGTACTCATTTTGGTAGCGTCGTATGGCTTGCCATAATCCTTTCCAATGGGGGAAACATAACTTTGACTTGTGGAATATCCTGATATTTTTCCAACTCCAATATCTCTTTTCGTATCCCTTCTGTTTGATTGATTATCTGGATGAGATTGGGATAAAATTGTATCAATTCATAGAGATATTTCACAAAATAGAGGAAGAGCTTGTTGCTATTTTTGGTATCGAAGAATGCGTCATGTGATTTTTCTTCTCCATGACTTTCCTCACTGAATATACTACTAAATAATTTTTCTGATTTCAAATTTTCTATCAATACCTCTAATGCATAACTCGGCGCATAATGGACTATCGTCTGGGCGAGTGGAAAAGTATCTATCTGAGCATGGTAGCTGAGTGATGGAAAAAACTTATTTAGGAAATTGAGATCGAATCAGATATTGTGGCCGATGATGATAGAGTTTTCTCAGAAGAAATGTGCTATCTGTTGTATAACTTCTTCTCTTGTCGGTGCAATTTCCAATTCACTTATGGAAAGTCCTGTGATGAATCCCACGATGTGTTTTAATTCATCGGTTTTTTTGTCTGGTTTGATGAGCGATTGATATTCACCGATAATCTTTCCCTCACCGTTGAATTCTATTATTCCGATCTGAATCGGTTCATCTTTGGTTATGTCGAGTCCTGTCGTTTCGAAATCTAATCAGATATATCTATATGTGTTATTTAGTATCATAGTATTAACGTTGAAGAGTAAATTAATGAATAATGGATAATGAAAAATGAATAATGTTGGTGGCATCTTTTTATGGGCTATTGTAATCTACGATAGTTACTATCAAGACAAAATCTTACATCATTAATTATCAATTGTTATTTTTTAATTTGCTGAGCATGTTACGAAACATTTATTTCCTATCAAAGTCTGCAGGTATCTCTCCCCATATTTCTGTCTCCCGTTTGCGTATCGGGATTTGAAATTCATGAGTTTTGATCCATGTCAGCGCATCCTGTACCTTATTTAAAAGCTCTTTAGTTTCTTCGGTATATTTGAGCGTGGTCTTTATCTTCTTGGATCTCATCCGTGCGATTGCTGTCTCGGAATCTGAGAAGATGCACTCGTATTTGACCTTCAGTTTTTTTTCTTCTCTGTCATGAATGTATCTGATGGCATCATAGACAGCCAGAAATTCTCAGAGATTGTTGGTGCCTGTCGGATAGATGGGTGAATGGGATATCTCTTTCCAGGTATGGAGCTCTACGCATCTGTATTCCATGGGTCATGGATTCCCGGTGCATGAGGCATCCACACAGAGCGCATTCGTGATATCTGGCATTTTGATGTGCATAGTCTCTCGATAAATATAAACATGTCTTACATATTGTTTTTATCGAAAAAAGCAACCAGTAAGGTATCATGGGATATCTTTTTGTTTCTTTTTTCTTTTAGACGAATACCGTTATTTTTTGATCTCTATCTGTATCCTTATTGCTCTGGTACTGTTGTTCTCTATGCTACCCATCTGATAGAATAATCCGTTGGCAAATGGTGGCGTGAATGGTGCCTGATAATAGATATCTCCTGTCACATTCGTTACTGTGATGTATTTGGGGAAGTAGATGGTCGCTTTAGTCTCTCGTCGTTTCCTTACTTTTCCAATTCAAGGTTCGTCGTACACTCATGATTTTAATCCTAGGATTGCCATCTCTCTGTCGGTTATCTGGATGCCATATTTCTTCTCTAATTCCTTGATAAATACCGGGTAATATTCAGGGAGGACAAATTTGTAGTAGATGCTGATTGTATATATACCGTTTTTCATATCACGGATGTCTACAATGTCGTTTTTGCTGTCCTTTTGGATTATGCCTTGCTGGTCCGTAATTAGAATGTGTTTGGTTACGAAGTCATCAATCTTATTGTAGCTCACATTTGTATCCCGGAAGTAGATATGGCCTGAGTCAAAAGTATTTGTCAGATTATGTTTTTCGAGCACTGCATTGAGTCATGTAGATATATTGGAGAGATACATTGTGATATATTGTTTATTGGCTATCTCATCAAATCTGTTGACGGTATTTTTGATGATGTCTGATTTCTGATTATCAAAATACTGTTTGATTTCTTTGATATACAGCTCTTTTTTGTTTCCGCGGACCGCTTTTCTGATCAAGTCTACGGAAGCGTTGAGAAACTGCCATTCTTGTACTTTGCTTTTGAAACTTGGGAAGAATCTCTCGATAAGATCCGATCTAATGAATATTACTCCTTTGATATTTTGATTTAGCAGTTTGTTGTAGAGATCAGGTTGCATAGTCTGCTGTACTTTTCGCATTTCATATGTCTTGTTGAACATTAGTTCATAGAGATCTTTCAGATTTTTTCCGTCAATATCGCTGAATCCGAATTTATTGCCTGCGATGAATCCTATCTTGCGATCCGGCAGAAATGGTGCTGTCCATTCAGGTGCTATGATACGTGTCTTGTATGCGATAAAATCAGGATAATACGAATCAACTATTTCCAATGTCTTGATATGTCCTTCGCTTACTTTGATGAAGGCAAATGATCAAAAGAATCATCCATTTGGTCTCTTTTCGTTGGTATTTTGGAGAATGACGAGATAATTGAAGGATTGGTTTTTGCCTAAGAGACCGAACACTTCTTTTTCATTTGTTTTGAGATCTGAAAAGAGATTGATGAGTTGTTCATAATTTGAAAATCCTACCTTTTTCAGATATTCTTTATTCTTTCGAATATATTCCCAACAGAAATCTATCTCTTTCTCTTTTGTTATGAATATATTCTCACCTTTTTCGTATCCCTTGATGATGTCCTCCAGAGTAAGTAAGAAGTGAGAGAGTTCTTTATTGAATGTCCATGAATAGAATGCTATCTTTCCCAGATCTTCTTTGAATACATCGATCTTGTTCTTGAAGACCATATCGCTGATATTTGCGATGAATGCGAAAATCATGAAACATATCGTGATGATGGTCAGAAACGCCACATTCATATATTTCAGATGATCTTTTCGTGTCTTTGTCTTTGTTTGCTTTATGCTGAAGTCTTTCATGGTCTTTTCAAAGATAATACTATATATAGGCATATGTACCTATTTCTTTTTTTGAAACAAGCAATTTTTTTTGTTTTTCACCTTGAAATTGGATATGAGATTCGTATACAGTCAACCAGCTTAATTTTTTTTGTTTTTCGAAAGCTATTTTTGCCAGCTCTGCTCAAGCCGAGTTTCAGTTCGCTCAGTGGTAGGATTAGTTCCGCTAAAGCCGTGAGGTGTCGACTGAGAACACTACGTATATGAATACCATTTATGCCAGGGTAGCTCAGTGGTAGAGCAGAGGCCTGAAAAGCCTTGTGTCGGCAGTTCAATTCTGCCTCCTGGCACCATGTAACCGCTTCGCTTAATTCTCAATTTCTAATTTCTCAACAAGTAATTCGTTTGAAAATTGAAAATTGAACATTAGAAATTATGTTATGGGCATGTAGCTCAGTTGGTTAGAGCGCGTCTCTGATAAGGACGAGGTCGGAGGTTCGAGTCCTCCCATGCCCACCAGCAACCGCTTTGCGGAATTATCAATTCACAATTTCTAATTTTCTCAACGGGTTGTCCGTTTGAAAATTGAACATTAGAAATTAGACATTATCTATGTTGGTCAATGTCAATTCAAGTCTAGCCCGGGGATTAGCTCAGATGGCTAGAGCGCTTGGTTTGGGACCAAGAGGCCGCGAGTTCGAGTCCCGCATCCCCGAAATCTTAGATTTCGACAACCCTTTCTTTTGGCTAGGTGGATGGCTAAAATGAAAGATCATTTTGTTCGCAATGGCGATACATCCCCTGAGGGTCTATTTTGACCTTATTCTCTGCTGTAAATACAATGATTCCAATTGAGAATTAATTATGTACAGCACTATGGTTTCGAAAAGAATGATAGCATGGTTTCCTTGGAAATCGTTGACTACCATGTCTAGTGAAATCAGTATTTTGTTTAAAATCGTTAAAAATTCTCTTGCAATTTGTGTCTATATGTCTATGGTAACAATTCTACTTCTGTTTTTCGTTGTATATATTTTAACTTTTAATATATTTATCTAATGGCTAACAAAATTCACGTTAATGTTGGTACTATTGGTCATGTAGATCATGGAAAGACAACATTGACATCTGCTATCACAGGCGTATTGGCAACTAAATGATTCGCTCAATCTATGGCTTTTGACAAGATTGATAATGCTCCAGAAGAAAAGGCAAGAGGTATTACTATTAATACTAGACATGTGGAATACGAAAGTGCAACAAGACATTATGCTCATATCGACTGTCCTGGACATGCCGACTATATCAAAAACATGATTGTTGGTGCTGCTCAGATGGATGGAGCTATTCTTGTAGTAGCTGCTACTGATGGACCTATGCCTCAGACAAGAGAACATGTTCTTCTTGCTCATCAGGTTAATGTACCTAAAATCGTTGTGTTTTTGAATAAATGCGATATGGTTTCTGATCCTGATGAATTGGATCTTGTAGAAGAAGAAATCAGAGAAGTATTAAAAAAGAATCACTATGATGGAGATGCTCCTATTATTAGAGGATCTGCTCTCAAGGCTATGGAAAATCCAACTGATGAAAATGGTGATGCTAAATGTGTTTGGGATCTTCTCAAAGCATTAGATGAATATATTCCTGTCCCAGAAAGAGATAATGATAAACCATTCCTTATGCCAGTAGAAGATGTCTTCTCTATCAAAGGAAGAGGAACTGTTGCAACAGGAAGAATTGAAAGAGGAACCATCAAAATGAATGATGAATTCGAAATCCTTGGACTTGGTGCTGAACCAAAGAAGACCGTCGTAACTGGAATAGAAATGTTCCACAAACAGTTTGATACTGCTGAAGCAGGAATGAATGTAGGATTGCTTCTCAGAGGAATTGAAAAAGATCAAATAGAAAGAGGACAGGTTCTCTGCAAACCAGGTACTGTCAAAGCACATAGTAAATTCGAAGCTGAAGTATATGTATTGAAGAAGGAAGAAGGTGGAAGACATACTCCTTTCATGACATGATACAGACCACAATTCTTTTTGAGAACTACGGATGTAACAGGAACTGTAACGCTCAAATCCGGTGTTGAAATGATTATGCCTGGAGATAATGCAAAGATTGATGTTGAATTGATCTATCCAGTAGCTATGGAAGATGGATTGAGATTTGCAATCAGAGAAGGTGGAAGAACTGTCTGAGCATGAGTAGTAACCAAAGTATTATAATGTTTTCATACTAATTATTGCTCCGCCCCGGAGTCCTCTGGGGTGGAGAGTTAAATAGTAAGAAAAAATGTTTTACTCTATACCTTTATTAGTATGGCTGATAAAATTGCTCAAAAAACTAAGCTGAGGATTAAATTAAAGAGTTATGATATAAAGATGCTTGAATCATCTGTAGGCAAGGTGGTTGGACTTCTGATTAAATCAGGTGCAAGCATAAAATGACCCATTCCGCTTCCTAAGCAGAGAAAACTCTATACGGTCTTGAAGTCAAACTTCAAATTCAAGAATGCTAGAGAGCAATTCGAGAGAATTACCTATTCCAGAATGATTGATGTCGTTGAGACATGAACAAAAACTATGGAATATCTCCAAAACCTCGCTATACCAGTTGGTGTTATGGTTGATGTGAAAGTATTCTAGCCCATAAAAAATGTTTATCCATTAGGCGTGAATATCATTATTTAGTTTATTAGCTTAGAAAATATCATGGACAAAGGTTGACTTATCGTAACAAAGCAGGAGATGACCAAGATGCGGATTGATGACGCTTTCGTAGCTGTCACGCTCTTGAAATTAATTCCTCAGGAAGTTGTAAGATATAAGACCCAGGAGAAAGATGGGTATATATCAGCTGTTGTGGGTATCGAAAAGAAAGAACTCAAAAAAGATAAATGACAGAAAATCTCTTATAGAAAGATGCAGGAATATAAGGTCGACGATTCATTTGTTTCTGCTCACCAGGCTGGTTCAGTGCTTGATCTAGGTTTGATTGATGGTGTTACTCACGTCGATGTGACTGGTATCTCCAAAGGAAAAGGATTTCAGGGTATGGTCAAAAAATTTCATATCAAAGGTTGATGAGCTACGCATGGTCACAAATTTACTAGAACTGGTTGATCAAAAGGAAATAGAAAACCGAGAAGGACATTAAAAGGTCATCCTCATGCAGGACATATGGGTGTCCAACGCATAACACTCAAAAATATTCCTATCATCGATAAGATCATCAAAGATAATGAGGCATTGGTCGTGCTCAAGTGATCTATCCCCGGCGCTTATAACTCGTTGGTGACCTTGACCATCAAATAGTCTTTTATGTTTTTTCACCTCTCTATACCATGGCATATACAGTAGATATATATGATAAAGACGGGAAAGTTATCTCTACGTTCGCCCTTGATGAGACAGTATTCGATGATTCATTGGTTAATAAGGATCTTATCCACGAATATTATCTCTTACAGACAAGCAACGCTCGTCACAATATCGCTTCCGTCAAAGGAAGATGAGAAGTCCAATGATCAGGAAGAAAACTCTATAAACAGAAAGGAACAGGAGGTGCAAGACCATGAGATAAAAATTCTCCTGTGAGAAGATGATGAGGAGTTGCATTCGGTCCAAGAGGCAATGAGAATTATACCAAATCCATGAATAAGAAAGCTAGAAGGATTGCTCTCAACAGTATCATCACCCTCAAAGCAAAGGCTGGCGAACTTATGGGTCTCAAAGATATTTCTTTGGATGCTCCGAAGACTAAAGATGCTCATGCAATTCTCAAGAATATAGGAATAGCAGATAAAAAAGTACTTTTTGTCTTAGCTGAAAAAGATCCAAATATCCAGAAATCATTCAGAAATCTTCCTAAAGTAAAATATCTTTACGCTGACTATCTCAATCCTGCAGATCTTATGTCCTACCATACTATCCTTTTCATGGAATCAGTTTTGAAAAATCTCAATAGCAAATAATTTTTTTTACTACCTTTATATGTATCCCTATGACCTTTAAGCAAATACTTCAAGCGAGAGCTAAGAAAAACGCTACTGGAAAAGTCATCAAGAAGGTTTCCCCTTATGGAGTCATTATTTCGCCTATAGTTACCGAAAAGACCCATAAACAACAGGAATCTCAGAACAAATATTCGTTCAAAGTTCATAAGGATGCCAACAAGAGCGATATCAAACAAGCGATTGCTTTTCTTTACAAGGCACAACCTGAATCCGTAAGTATCGTCAATGTTACCTACAAATGAAGAAATCAGAGAAAACTTGTCAGGAAAGCCTTTAAGAAGGCTATCGTTACTCTTTCCAAGAAAGACAAGATAGAATTGTGATCATAATCACCCTTCCTATCTCCGTATTTTACCTTTTATAGCATACAAGAAGATGGCACTCAAGAAATATAAACCATATACTCCATCAAGACGTTATATGATCTGATACGATTTTTCTGATTTGACGAAGAAAAGACCAGAAAAGTCTTTGACTACGTCCTTGGGAAGAACTTGAGGAAGAAATAATTCTGGAAAAGCTGTTTCCAGGTCCATCTGATGAGGACATAAAAGACTTTATAGATTGATAGATTTCAAATGATATGATAAGACCAATATCCCTGCTAAAGTAGTTAGTGTAGAATATGATCCTTATAGAACTTCAAGAATAGCATTACTTAATTTCGCTGATGGAGAAAAGAGATATGTACTCGCATGGAAAACTATCAAAGTCGGTGATGCAGTCATTTGTGGAGATAAAGCACCGATAGCTCATGGAAATAGGAAACAACTCAAAGATATCCCAGAAGGAGTTAATATATTCAACCTTGAAGTCACTCCATTATCTTCAGGTAAACTCATCAAGACTGCGTGATCATATGCAACGCTTGTGGGTAAAGATGCTGTACTCAAGATTATCTTCATCAAGATGCCTTCAGGAGAAGTAAGAAAATTCGATGAAAATTGTTATGCTACTATTTGAGAAATCGGTAATGATCAGCATCAACATGTAGTTATCGGAAAAGCAGGAAGACAAAGATGGCTTGGAAAGAAACCACATGTCTTGGGAAAAAATATGAATCCAGTTGATCATCCGCATGGTTGATGAGAATGACATTCACCTATTGGTCTCAAGAGATGACAGAAATCGTTTGCCGGAAAAAGAGTTACTCCCGGTATCAAAACCAGAAAAAATAGAAAATCATCTACGAAATTCATTATTTCAAGAAGAACAAAGAATTAGTTTGCTGTTTATACTCCAGTTTTCGAACAAATATCCATTCATCTATAATTTATCATTTAAAATGTAATTAAAAACATGGCAAGATCACTCAAAAAATGATTCTATGTGAATGAGAAGATATTAATCAAAGTAAAGAAGATGAACGAGGCAGGTGATAAGAAAGTCATCAAGGTTCGAGATAGGGCATGTCACATAGTTCCTGATATGATAGGGTTAACCTTCGCTGTACATAATGGGAAGCAATTCGTCAGCGTCTATGTCACTGAAGATATGATTGGTCATAGATTGGGTGAGTTTGTTCCAACTAGGACATTTAGAGGACATCCGTTCTAATACATCTACCATCCCAAATTTATAATTTAAAAACTTTGTATTATGGTGATCACTTCAAAAAAACCAGTAGATAATAATCTTACAGCTACCTTGAAATATGCATTGGTCTCTGATAAGAAGATGGCATTGATGGCACAGATGGTATCAGGCAAAAAAGTTGATGATGCGTTAACGCTATTACATCTTTTGCCTAAGAAAGCGGCAACGTTTCTCTATAAAGTTATCAAATCTGCTTATGCCAATGCTACGACGAATGGAACGTATGACGCCAAAAAACTCTATATCGACAAGATAGAGGTAGGAAGATGACCAAAAATTCAGAGAGTCAGATTCGCTTCCAGATCAAGAATAAGTCATTATGTAAAATACAGATCTTTCGTAAAAGTCTTTTTACATGTTAAGTAAAGCACACTATGTGAGCAAAAGCCCATCCAATAGGAATGAGAGTAGGAATAATGAAATCACGGCCTGCAGAATGGTTCGCTAAAACTAAGAGGACTGGAGCGGATTTTTTCGTCGAGGACATTAAGATGAGAAAATTCGTCGATGATACATTCGGTAGATCAGGTATCTCCAAGGTCATTGTAAGAAAGACCGCTAAAGAATGAGAGATTATCATATTTTCCTCGAAAGTCGGAGTCTTGATGGGTAAAAATTGAGCGAAGATCAAAGAATTCGAAGAAGCATTGAAAAAGAAATTCTGAAAAGATATGAAAATTATCATCAAGGAAGTAAAAATCCCTGAACTCTCTGCCAAAATTATGGCTGAGTTTATCGCTTCACAACTTGAAGCTAGGATGCCTTTCAGAAAGGTCGCTAAAAATGTCTTGCAGAAAGTTATGGAGAAATGAGCTGCAGGCATCAAAATCCAAGTAGGTGGTAGGCTCTGAGGAACTGATATCGCAAGAACTGAGAAATTCATCGAAGGTAGGGTATCACTCCAGACATTTAGATCAGATATCGACTTCTATTATCTTCAAGCGAGGACTAAATACGGAATGCTCGGTGTAAAAGTTTGGATTGAGAAATGAATCCTCTACAATAAATCTGCCAATGCAGCTAAAAAGATTGCCTTATAGTATTTTATTTATTTTGATCAAATTCCGATGTTGTTGACACCAAAAAGATGGAAATATAGGAAGCCTATCATCAGACAGCTCAGGTGAAAGAGTTTCAGATGATCTACCGTAGCTTTCTGACAGTATGGACTCAAGGCTATTACCAGTTCCTATGTAACTAATAGGGAAATAGAGGCTGCCAGAAAAGTCATTGTAAGGTCAATCAAAAAGACCGGTAAAATGTGGATCAGAATATTTCCTGATGTTCCTTTCACCAAGAAAGGTCTTGAAATGCCCATGGGAACAGGAAAAGGAGATGTAGATATCTATACTGCAGCAGTTAGAAAATGAAGGGTTCTTTTCGAACTCATGTGAATACCTAGAGAAGCTGCTAAGGAGGCATTGATCAAGGCTTCCAAGAAATTATCACTCAAAGCGAGGTTCGTAGAGAGATGAGAAATTAAATAAATTATCTTTTCATTGTACGTCACTAGCAAACAATTTATCATATAAAATATATGTCTATGAAAGCAAAGGTTAGTTTCATGAAAGAGCTGGAAGATAAGAGTCTCAAAGAACTTGTCCAGATGAGAAGGGAATTTCAACACGAACTCCATTCCTATAAGATGAAAAATGCTATCAAAGGACTCAAGGAGACCCACAAGATTGGTGATACCAAAGTCAAAATAGCAAGATTAAATACCGTTTTAACTCGTAAAGCAAAGGAAAAAAATGGTGGTAATAGGAAATAAGAGTATTAAGGAATTCATCTGAGAAGTAATCAGCGACAAAACTGATAAGACTCGTACCGTTTTGGTGAAGTCTGTTAAGATGCATCCATTATATAAAAAGAGATTCATCGTAAGAAAAAGATATTATGCTCATGATGAAGAAAATGTTTCCAAACTCTGAGATAATGTAAAAATCAGAGAATGTAAACCTATAAGCAAGCTCAAGAAGCGGAAACTTATCGAAGTCATCAAGGCGTAATTTTATTTATTTCATTCATATCTTCTCATGTTAAAGAACGAAACGAATGTCATCATAGCTGACAATACTTGAGCGAAGAAGTGACAAATATTCAGAATCCTCAAATGATCCAATGCTAAGACAGCAACCATAGGTGATAGGGTTATGATCGCTATCAAGGAAGCTTTGCCCACTAGCGCTATCAAGAAATGAACTATAGCACAGGCTTTGGTTGTAAGAATCAAAAAGGAGATCACTAGAAAAGATTGAACACATGTTAGATTCTGAGATAATGCAGTTATCCTTATGTCTAAGGATGCAAAATGAGAGATCAAGCCGATAGGTAAGAGAATTTTCTGACCTGTAGCAAGAGAGCTCAGACAGTTGTGATACAAAGTGATTACTAATATGGCTGAAGAAGTTGTATAAACTCAACAATTACTGATTACTATCAAAATCTATTTATTCTTATCTGTTATCATCATGAAAAAATTAAAAGCCTGAGATCCTGTTATCATGATCACTGGGAAATATAAATGAAAGATATCAACTATCCAGGGATTCGTAGATGATGATCATGTAATCGTCAAATGAGTTAATGAGGTAAAGAGAGCTACAAAAGGAAAGTGATTCCTTAAAAAAACGCTTCCTGCTCATGTATCTAATATGATGTATTATATCGAGGAACAGAAGAAAGCGACTAAGGTCAAAATCATCACGGACAAAAAATGAAAAAAAACAAGGGAAGCTAAAAAGGTCAAGCTCACTCTGAAATAATATCTTTTTTTATTGCCTTTATTCTTCATTTCATGAATACATTAGAAGCGTTCAATACTAAAGTTCTCAAAAACCTTCAGAAACAACTTGCTATCAAAAATATCAATGCTGTTCCGAAGATCAATAAAGTAATCGTCTCTATCGGGATTGGTTCTTTGGCTACTAGGAAATCTGTCAAGGATTTCGATGAATTTGAAAAGATCATCACTAAGATAACTGGTCAGAAAGCTCGTGTTTATAAATCCAAAAAAGCTATATCAAACTTTAAGCTGAGAGAAGGTATACCTGTTATGCTTCAGACTACTTTGAGAAAACAGAAAGCATATGATTTCCTCGATAGATTTATGAAATTGGTCATGCCGAGGTTGAGGGACTTTACTGGATTCACTGAGAAAAATTTCGATGGACAATGAAATTTCTCTATCTGACTTCCTAACTATAATATCTTTCCCGAACTTTCCTTGGATGATGTTTCGACTACTATGGGACTCCAGATTACTATCGTGACTACTACTAAGGATAACGCTCATGCTAAAGCATTACTTCAATGATTATGATTTATATTCAAATAATACGATCGTCGATATCTGGCCTCTATCAAGTGTCATCTATCCATCGTCTCCATCCATTTATCAATTTATATTAGCGTAATGGCAAAAACTTCACTCAAAGCTAAGCAACGGAAAATGTATGAGCAGAGATTCTCCCAATGAAAAGCATTGGAACAGCCTGCTAAATATTACAACAGATGTAGAATATGCGGTAGATCCAAGTCGTATATCAGAGATTTCGGTTGTTGCAGGGTCTGTCTGAGAAAATATGCCAGAGAAGGAAATGTTATGTGATTAAGAAAATCAAGTTGGTAATCATCATTCTCTCATAGCAGTCTTTCACCATCATTTATCATTAAATCATACTCTTCAATGACGTATATCAACGCTCCAGTGCATGATCTCCTTATCAGGATCAAAAACGCATATATGGCCAGGAAGGCTTCTGTCGACTATGTTCCTTTTTCTAATTTCAAGGTAAATATTCTTGAACTTCTCAAACAATATGGATTTATCCAGAAATTCGATGTCGTGACTGAGGGAGCCAAGAGACATATCAATATTTTTCTTAAGAAAGTAGTAAATCCCGTCAATGATGTCCCTAACATCAAATTTTTCTCTAAACCATCAAGACCTCGGTACGTAAGCTACAAAAATATTACTTCGGTAGCATGAGGGAAAGGTATCGGTATCATTTCCACTAATCAATGACTTATGCCTGCCCATGTAGCGAAGCAGAAGAAACTTGGAGGTGAACTTATCGCTGAGATATATTAAAAAACATTAGTAGCATTATTCATTTATCAATTTATCATACGTGTTATGTCAAAAATCTGAAAAAAAGCCATAGAGATACCAGCGGGAGTAGAAGTACAGATCAATGGTTCTCTCGTCAATGTGAAAGGTCCGAAATGACAGCTTTCTCATACATTTGTAAAAGGCGTCAACATAAAAATCGAAGACAATCATGCGATCACTTCTGTGGACAGCGAGGATCAGCGGAACCTTCGGGGACTTTCTAGAACATTGCTTTCTAATATGATTGTATGAGTGACTCATGGATACGAAAAGAAGCTTTTGCTTACTGGAGTAGGATATGCGGTCAAGATGGAAGGTAATAAATTTATTTTCTCTCTTGGATTTTCACATAAGGTCAATTTCGATATACCACAAAACATTCAGACGAAAGTCGAACAAGATGCTAAATGAAATTTCATCATAACGTTTAACGGCATCGATAAGCAATATCTCGGTGAATATGCAGCAAAGGTTAAAGCACTCAAGAAACCAGAACCATACAAAGGAAAATGATTGAGATATTTCGATGAGGTTATCAAACTCAAGCCAGGTAAAGCGGCTAAGAAATAATTATCAGCGGAGAATAGAAAGATTAGTATATATTACCTTTATTATTTATTATTCATTGCAATGCTGAAAATCACCAAACGCATAAAAGAGGCGACCAGGAAATTCCTCGGAAGAAAGAAGAGGATCAATATGAAAATTAAATCGATTCATCCTGAATATAGGGTCATCGTTAATAAATCTAACAAATATATCTCCGCTCAGGTCATCGATCAATCTGGTAAGGTCCTTTGTTTTATTTCTGATAAAGGAATCAAAGGGACAACTAAGACGGATACTGCTCAAAAAGCTTGAGAAGCTTTGTCTTCCCTTATGAAGACCCAAGGTATCGAAAAAGCAGCATTCGATAGAAATGGAAATCTCTATCATGGAAGAGTGAAGGCTTTGGCTGACTGAATTAGAACTTGAGGTGTCATATTATAATTTTATCATATTAACTATCATTTTTCATGAGATCTTGAAACAAAGATAAGGTAAAAAAGGAATTCGACGAAGTCCTCCTGGAAGTCAGAAGAGTGACGAGAGTTACGACATGATGAAGGAAACTCTCTTTCAGAGCTACTGTCTTGGTAGGAAACAAGAAAGGCAAGATTGGTATCGGTGTCTCTAAATGACCTGATGTAACTTCTGCTGTCAGCAAAGCTTCCCGTGAAGCGTACAAAAATATGACTATTGTCCCTATCACGTGACATCAGACTGTGCCGTATTCTACTGTTGTCAAATACAAGGCTTGTGTGATCAAACTTCTGCCCGCAACTGCAGGTACAGGTTTGAAAGCTTGATCTTCCGTTAGATCTGTCTTGGAACTTGCAGGATTCGATAATGTCTTATCCAAGATCATGTGATCCAATAATAAACTAAATAACGCTTTGGCTACTATCAAGGCATTATATTCATACAAACATGCTGAACATTTCAATAAGCGTGTCATCGCCAAAACTAAACGCGAAGATACTGAAGAGAAAGAGCAAGCTGGACATACTCCACCGACTGTTGTACAAGAAATTCAAGCTAAGCAAGAATCTGCTCCTGTTGCTACAGACAAGCCCGTTGTTGCTGCTAAGCCTACTATTAAAAAACCTATAAAGAAATAGATTCCTGATTATCTACCATATCTGTATACCAAAGAAATCAATCTTCATTTATCATATTATTCACTTACGATGAAAATCCATCAACTCCAAAGAAGCAAATGACTCAAGGATAAAAAAAGGAGATTAGGAAGATGAAATGCTACTGGATCTGGAAACTATTCTTGAAAAGGACTTAAGGGCCAGAAATCAAGAAGCTGATTCTCTATGAAACCTTTCTTCGAGTGATGACAGACTTCTATCGTTCAGAGATTACCTAAAGCGAGAGGATTCACTAGATACTACAAACTCGTAAAAGATGTTGTTATCGTCAATCTTGGTGTTCTCGATGCTGATATCAGGATAGCTGATGCTATGGAAATCACCAAACAGCTGTTGCATGATCTCGGATATATCAAATCTACTTCTGCTTTTGTCAAAATTTTATGACATGGAGATTATGCTAAACATCTCACGTTCAAAGATATCGATACTTTCTCTGCGTCTGCAAAAACTAAGATAGCTACTCCCGGCACTGTCCATTCTGTTCCTAAAAAAACCCCAGAAAAGGCTGTGAAATCAAAGGGCAAGAGCACGCTTAAAAAAGAACCGGCTAAGGCTAAAAAAGTAATCGTCGAGGCTAAAAAAATTGTTGCGCCTGTCAAAGCAAAACCAGCACAGCTCATCGAATCACCTATGGAGAAGAAAATCGCTGAACCAGTCGTAAAGAAAGCGGTTGCTGCTGTCAAACCAGCTGCTAAAAAAGCGATAAAAGAAGATAAACCAGCTCCAAAGAAACCTGCTGCTAAACCGGCCGCAGCTAAGAAACCTACAACCAAAAAGACTAAATAGTTTTACGTCTCTTAATGCTTTTCTATGGAAAAATTCTTTAAAAAACTTCAAGAGATACGAGAGAATGAAAGTATAAAAAAGAAAATCGTATTCACCCTTCTGATGCTTGCATTGTACAGGCTATTGGTATTTATCCCTGTGCCTTTCGTAGATATCGCTGCGCTCATGAGTAAAACAGCTAGTACTACAACTTCATGAGTCGGATATTTCATCATGTTGCTCTGAGGATCGTTGGATCAGTTTGCGTTGATTGCTGTAGGACTTGCTCCTTTCATCAATGCTTCCATCATCATGCAGCTTCTCTGATCTGTAGTTCCTCATCTTGAAGAACTTACTGAACAAGGCGAAGTCTGACAACAAAAAATCCAGCAATATACAAGATATCTTTCCGTGCCATTAGCGTTTCTTCAATCTATTGGAATGGTCTACTTCATCAATTATCTTCTTGGTGGTAATATCATAAGTACAGCGCCATTCACACTTATCGCTACGGCTTTTACCATGACGGTTGGATCTGTATGACTTATGTGGATTTGAGAATTGATTACTGAAAAAGGTGTTTCTAATGGAACATCAATGTTGATCTTTGCTTCTATCGTCGCTGGAATAACTCAGAAAATTTATTCTAGTATGGCGGGTTCAAATAATTTCTTAGGAGTTACTTTGTTTATGCTTATTATCGTTCTGTGATTGATATTGCTTTCTATCTTCATCCTCAAATCGATCAAAGAAATTCCTGTTATTTATGCAAGAAGAGGAAGAGTAGAAGAATCATCATCATTGCCTATCCCTATGAATCCCGTAGGAATGGTGCCTATCATCTTCTCTATTGCATTTGTATCCTTCCCTTATCTCTTATCTAAGTTAGTTACTCAATTCCAACCTATGAATACGAGATTGGTCGGTATGGCTAACTGGATCGAGGCTAATCTCAATATCTATACCCAACAACCTGGACTCCCTGCTATTATACTCTATTTCGCATTGATTATCGTCTTCACGTTCTTCTATACTTTGATTGTATTCTCTCCAGAAAGAATCTCCGACAATATCCAAAAGAGAGGAGGTTTTGTACCTGGTATCAGACCTGGTAAAGAAACAGCGAAATATATCAATGGTATCCTTATGCATCTTTGCTTATGGTGAGGAGTAGGATTGGCATTCATTGGAATCTACAGTTATATGCTCAACTATATCCCTTTCATTCAGACATTGGTACAATCATTGGGTTCTCTTCCTGTCGTTGTTACGGGTTCTGGAGTTATCATCATCGTTTGAGTGGTACAGGAAATTATGAACAAGGTCAAAACTGATATGTTGATGCAGAGATATGATAAAATCGATTTGAATACGGTTTCAAAAAACCTTAGTCAACTTAATCAATAATATATATCTTACTTTATAAAAAGACTGAGTGAAAGCTCAGTTTTTTTCTTATTGAAAAAAACTAACATAATTGCAACAATTATTATATTTATGTCAATTATTTTTTATGCTTTTATTTTTTGTCAAATTTACTTTAGTGATTTGCTGCCTTTTTTTGGATTTTTATTGCATTGATACCTATAATTGTATGCAGAGAACCCATGATTTACTTCGTCCGTATCGTATCTATGCATGCAAAGAGAACACCTGATATTTTGATAATCTGATTGATGTTTTTGAGTTTTTGGTTGATCATTCTGTTTATGGATGCTATTTTTTCTTATCGCAATGTGTCCCAAGCCAATCCGAATGTCACTGCATCAGCCAGTCCAAGCTCTCAAACTCTGCAGCTATCTCCTCATGCCGTTTCTTCCGTCACATCCATTGATAGCGTATCGTCTATGGTGTCCTGAGCAATTCATCAAAATTTTGGGAATTCGGAAGTCTTTCAAGATCTGGATGTCTTGGAATATCTCTATACCAAAAATAAGAATCCTGATTTGCTCCAACCTCTTGCAGAGAGATTCCTTCAATACTATCAATTTGATAAGGCTAATACCTATCTTTCTCTCCTTCTCCAAGGCCAAAATGATTACCTTGCTCTCACGCTAGATCCGCGTAAAGTGATATATATGCGTTTGCATGATTCTACGATCGGATTGGATGATATTCATGCATTGGATGCTGTATTCTCCTTGGTGCAGTCCTATAGATCACATGATATGCTTGCTGATGATGATATGTTGTTTTACAAATGACTTAAGGCTCTCCGGACCTATGATTATGATTGAGCTACTTCTTTGTTTTCCAAGATTACTGATCCACTTTATAAAGATTTTAGAGTTTCCTATGAAGCATCATTGGCAAATTTTGTGAAGATAAAAAATCCTCCAGCATATTATAGGGATGCTTTGATATCGCTCACCCTCCTCAAAAACTGATATTTTTCAGTAGCTAAAAGATTGGCTCTCCATGCATTGCAGAGTGATCAAGACTATGTACTTCCGTATCAGGTGCTTGCCTATGCAAACTTTCTGACGCATAATCGAGAAGCAGCAAAAGATTATTTTCTCAAACTTTCCGATTTCGATGTATCCAATGCCTTCCTCTACAAATTTCTCATCGGTGTCTCTTATTATCGGTATGGTGATTACGAACAATCTATCTTGTATCTCAACCAAGTAGCTGATCCAGTATTACTCACTGATGTCTATAGGTATAAGCTGCTCTGATATATCAAACTCGATGATACGGATAATATGATCCGTCTCTGGCAGAATATTCTAGGTCAGCAGGCTCTCCAGCCATCAGATTTTGCGCTATTTTTTGATCATATGTTTTATATGCCATTTCGTATAGCGAAACCTTTCGCTCTCTATCGTCAAAATCCTCAGCTTGCTGATCTCTGTCTTCAAAAATGCTTCACTATTTTTACCGGTAGTCAAGCTGATGTGTGTACGTATGGCGAGGTATGATTGCAATTAGCCAACCAAAATCTATCTTGAATGGGACAGAAACTCCTTTCGCTCTCTGAGAACTATCATCAGTCTCACCTCTATCATCTTTTGGGCGATTATTATCTCTCGCTCAAACAATATCCTATGGCCAGAGAGTATTATCTCAAAGCATTGAGTATCTCCGATACTTCTGATGAACAATCGCTCCTGCAGAATAAGATAGATAATTTGCCATAATTCTTTTATCCTTATTTTAATATGAAGAGAATCCTCGCCATCATACTCTCAGTATCTATACTTATTGTTGGCATGAGCAATTTCACATTCGCTCAAGGGGTTTCTTCTGTAGATAAATATTATGCTGTAGATTATTGTAAGACACAATCTACTATCTGTGGCAGTTCACCAGAGCAATTTACCTATCTCATGGATTTTGTCAGAGAGATGACCAATTCTATCAAGACTATCGGTACTGCTTCGCCCTATCTTGGTGCATATGTCAATCCTAATCGATTCAAATGAACTTCATTCTCTCCGCCACAACAGACATTAGCAAATAAATTTGTCACAAATCTTTCCAAGAAAGCCACCTTTAGTATTGCAACCATAGCTATCCTTGCTTCACCTGTGAATCTTGCCGGTCTCAAAGATATGTTCTGATGAATAGCTCTCCTGACTAAGGATTATGTATTTCTCAGGGATAGTAAACTCGTGGAGAAAACAGAATCGATAGTCACTGACAAACAATATCAACTTGGCTTATGAGGCTGATGGGCTCAAATCGTCACTGCTCAGAATCAGGAAATTATGAGAGGCATCATTAAAAAATATGAAGAGAAATGACTTTTGCAAACCAGCGAATCGCGAATAAGTGATTCTGTTACTTATAGTCAGATTACTGCTTTGATGTTACAGATTCTCTCTACTGCTAAATGATACTTGTATTTTGGTACTCGAACAAGAACCTTTTGATCTTCGGATAAAACAAAGTGATTGCATGTAGGATTGGGGATCGATGCATGAATTGCTATTCAGACCGATTATAATTGTGTCAAATGATCGGAGCATATCTGTAGTGCAGAGCATATGAAAATAGGGAAAACATTTGCCCAGGCATTCTCTTCCCTTTTTGGCAAAAACAGCAAAGGTGCAACTGCCCTGAAGACACTCAAAGATGCAAGTAATAGGCTCTCACAGCTTTTTCTTCCGAGCCAGGAGCAAAGCGATCAGTTCATAGCTAGACAGCAGAGTCTTCTCGTCTCTATGTACGGAACTAAGGAGGTGAGTATGAGCAAATGATTGAAGGGACTACTGATAGATCCTTTCAAGAAGACCTGGACCGATATCAAACAGTCCGCTTCCGATGTAGTTAATGATGCCAAAAGCTATCGAACCATACCTCAAGATCTCAAAACCACTGTCCAAAATATCCCTCCTCCGAGTTATTTGACTGAAGATCCTTTGTTGGCTGACGTCGTCACCAAGTCTGTCGATTCATATATTGCTGATGTCTTGGCAAGCCAGGCGGTTGATCTCGACATAGTTAGTATGTCTGAACTAAAAGATTTTTCTTCCTCTTGATCACAAGGCGTCACTCCTGCTTTTGCTGTCCTTAGTAGACAGATTGCTAGTATAAGAAATGATCTCATCGGCAGTAAAGAGAAGGATAATACAATCATCAAGAGTTTATGAACTGCCTGTCATGATCAATGTGGTCGATGATGAAGTTGTCGGTAATAGTCTTTTATTTTATGAATTCATCTTCTATGTTCGGTTGAAGAAAACAGCGGAAATACATATCTTTGCTGGCTTGCATTGCTTGCCTTCTCTTTTTTTCTACCTCAGTTTCTGCCGCTATCTCGGCTAGTAATCTTGGATTGCAGACGGAAATCCTTCCGGAGCAACGTAATAATAATGCTTTTGCGATACAGATCCTTATGAAAAGTTATTGTAATCACATCCTCAGTGGTGCTTTTATAGAAAAAACCTTCGTATATACTCCTAAACAGTCCGCTTTTGTTTATCTGCTGTGCAGGAACATCACTCCTACTACTGTCTCTTCATATTTTAAAGATCAAGAAAGCAAAATATTCAAACGTCTGACGTTCGATCAACTCTGATTTCAGACCATGGTAGGATTAGATAATCATTGTTCTTCTGGAAATTTCCAGAATGATTGTGATTTAGCCATCAATATCCCTATGCTCCTTAACGGCATAATTAATGATTATGTGAATATGAAACAGCCGAATATTTATGGCATGACCAAAAATCCTGATGGAGATCCTCAGAAGATTATCCAACAAGCCAATGTTTTCTCTTCAGGATATTTCGATGGTATCGAAATTTGTGGATCGACGGATCCAAGCTATCCCAAAACCTGCAATATGGTGAAGTCCTTTATAAGGAATGTCCGTAGTTCGCTCAATGACGTCACTATCTTGAATGCTAGTGGTGTTTTCGCCCTTTCATTAGACAAAGAAAAGACTGTCGATTGCAATAAGATAGGTCCGGATTATGATATCTTGTATTGCGGACTGTATGGATCCCAAAATGCTTCATTAGCTGCGTTTATAAATCTCGTCTATAATGAACTCTTCTATTATCGTATCTTCATGTGATATTATATCTCTATGCTTCAGAAGTATCCTGATCTTGCTCCTAATGCTAATCCTTCTTTGATTATCAAAAAATTTACTATCCAGGATATGTGGTCCAAACAAGCGTTGTCTCTGAGCTTGAGGATGATGCGCGATATCTATGTAGCATTTCCTCTGCATGTCGGCTTCTCTATGTATCAGGAGGATTTGACGGCGTTATGATTCTCTTTGGCTCGTCTAGCGCCACCGATATACACTTTATATGATAAATTTAGAAATGTCCAAAAACCCCAATAAGATAGCTATTGGGGCTTGCCCTGGTAGGTTGACGAAGTTTACGAGAGCATCTATGATGCTGTGTTTGTCTATTGTCGGAATTTTTTCTGTTGTCTTCGCTACCGATTTCTCTCAGTCTTTTTCACAGGCATTTGAACAGATTGCTGGAATGGATAGTATCTTTACCGGAGCTACTTCTGTTAGTAATCTCTATTATAAGGCATTAAAGATTTCCAAAGATAAGGAACTTTCTGCGACAAAGATTGCCTTGGATACTCTCGTCCAACGTTATGGCATCTGTCCTCGTATCACTTCTCTTGATTTTATGAATGTCATGTATATTTCCAATGTCTCGTTCAAGAGCACATTTGATATGATTCTCTCATCATCGATGCAAGCTCCTACATCTGCTGATGTTAACCGTAGTTATACCACATTCTTCCAATGTAAGAAAATTACTAATCCGACTGTCCCGGACTTGGATGCGCTCAATAGCGAGATTAGCAAACTCTATTTTGATATCTATAAGAGTATTTTCTCTCTCTCTTCGCTGGATGAAAATAATTATTGATCTGACTTTTTTTGGAACGGTTCCATGGATGATAGTGCTTTCGACCTTCTCTACGATATCAATCAACTTGGCATAATTTTCTTCGATGGATTTAAAGATGCTCCGCAATTACTTTTCTATAGATTGCCGGTTTCGCATCAGGCATATTATCCTACATCGGTTGGTTCTGTATCTTCACCTGCATCTTCTGCATCTGTAGCGGGAACGACATCTGCTATCCTTTCTCCTTCTTCATCTGCGGCAGCATCGGCTTGATGATGATCTCCTTCGTCGACTGCAGCCACTTCTCCTAGTGTTGCAGCTTCTTCAGCTTCTTCACTCTCTTCACTTTCTTCTCCATCTCTTGCTGAGGTTACTGCTTTTATCAATCGTACCAATGATGTAGCTCCTTCAGTACCTGCAGGTGCAGCGTTGGTCCTCGGAAATCAATGTCTTGCTTGATCGCCTGCTGTCCCTGAGGAGCAAGTACCTCTTATGACTTCCCAGGAATATATGGCAACCATTAATCAATTCCAGCAAGATGCGAATGTAGATTCCGTAATCAATACTAGTCTTCTGGATGATTTTGTTGCGAACTATCCTTTACCTTCAGGTGCTAATTCTCTAGATACGTGATATACCGAAAAAACCATCACTGATCTTTCGCAGCAAGCATTGGGATGAAAAGCAGCTCAAGGCACTTGTCAATCCACATGTACAAATCTTCCCCTGGACAAACAGGCTAAGTGCGAATATTCCTGTGCGGGCTCCTGTATGACTAGATGTGATCGTTCGGCTACTGCGACTAAATTACAATGTGCTTCCGAATATACTGATGATACCAACGCTTGTGATTCTGCTTCCGCTCCAACTTGTAATGCTCAGTATCAACTTGCAACTAAATCATGTGCCTTGCTTTCTCCTTCGAGCTGTGATACTGAGTATAAATCTCAGCTCGCTACCTGTCAACTTATGCCTGATGCTACCATGAAAAGTGTCTGTATAGCTCAAGCTGCATTCGTAAAGACAACATGCGTCACAGATATAACTATAAAAAAAGTGGCTTGTCCTAGCAAAGCGGTACTTAGAAAAGCTGCATGTTTTGCTAAAGTCTGACTTTCCATTCCTAAGAAAGATGCATGTAAGATTGCTGCAACCTCTAGAAAAACTTCGTGCCTATCTTCGGCTGTTACTGATAAAGCTCTCTGTGTCACTGATTGTACCTGTTTTCTCGTTTCCTGACCTAATGGTGCTCGATGGAAAAATATGGAAGATATGTATCGTATCAAATTTTGTAAAGTCCCTGTCCAGAAAAAACTGCTCATTCCATGAAAGACGGTATATAGCATTCAGTCTATCTTCCAAGAGATATTGGATGTCCTGGAATGATTGAGAGATAGTGGTCAGACGACAAAATTTACTCAAACCAAAGAATTTCTCGATGGGAATATTAGAATAAAATTTGCAGAGAATTTTGCTTTCAAACTCCAAGTAGGATTCAAACCCGTGTTTGATGCAACCTCCACAGATACCAAAATTAATGAACAGAATCAAGCGAATACAGATCTCAATATCGGTGTCCTTGATCTCAATTCGAGTGCTCCTGAAGCTGATGATTATAATAAATATATTATTATATCCGATCTTGCAACCAATAAATGAATCATGGCACCTGCAGTGGTGATAGGTGATATCGATACCAATATAGATACAGCGGCTGCTGCCGCTGAAAAATCTAAGGAGAATGTATTGACGGACTCCGCCGTCAATTCCGCCATCATTTCTTATTCCCAGAGTACCATTATCTTTCTTGTCCGTGATATGCTCGATTTCCTTCAAGCTAATCAATCGTTCATGCAAAATCTCACGGACTCACTTAATGACGTTAATTCTATGAGTTCTCAACTGATGAAAAAAGTAGAAAGTGCTAATTAATATATTTTCTCCTTATTCGAGGAATGCGCTTGTCAATAATTTCATTATGGCATAAGAAAATGCTATGACCAATACTCCGATGATGGCGTTGGTTATTGTTGATTTTCCTTTGCTCATATTCCCTGGATTGAAGATACTTGTCGCATACAAGTATCCTGCATAGATAATCATCATGACGCCTATAAATATCCCTATCTGCGAGAGAAATCTCACGAGATATACGACGTAATTTAGGAGTGTATCCCATGTCATGATACCCGAAGCTAGTTGATCTCCTACATTTTTAAGTTCAGCTGCTTTTGTATTGTACGTGTTCCATACATTACCTGGCGATTTTCATACTGCCTCCACTGCTTTGTCTACTGTTGTTTGGTCAGTTGATTGCGGGATAATCTCGAAATTATTGGTTGGAGTTTGTGCAAAAGAGAGTATTGGAAGCATCAATACTCCTACTATCATACATCTTAGGAAAATTCTTTTCATTGGCTTGCTCAAGAGGATAAAAATTTCTTTGGAGATATTATCTGTTGCATGTCTTGGATGCCGGTGCTTGTTGTACCATCGTTTTAAATACATCTTGCATCCTAGTAACTATGTTTCGTAATGCCATCATTTTCTCTTGAACGAAATGTTTCTGGGTATATGCTTTGATACCTTCGTCCAATAGTTGGTTTGCTTTTTGTATCATGAGTATCTTGGTATTCAATCATTCCCTATTGATTCTGTTTTGAATTATGTTTTCGCATCTTATCATGGAACTGTCTGAAATATGTGATTTTGTATCAAATCCTAATTTTTCATAGATTTCTCTCATCAGTTTGCAGGTTTCTTTGTATTTATCTCCCAAGGAGACGGTTGCGATGTTTTTATTGTAGTTTTTTTTGATTGTATCAAATTTATCGTGCAATGTCCGATAGTCTATGAATAATTTTTTTATCTCGCCTGCTTGTGCGCCCGTTGCACTCTTTGCTATTTCTGTTATTTTCCCTCTCCATTCCAATCCTGTAGGGTCCGGAACAAGATTATATGCCAGGCCGGTCACTCCATCTAGTCTTCTCATGGCTACATCTACGAGATGATCGAATAAACTATCACTTTCTGGATAATATTGTTTGGGGAGATTATTTTTCTCTTCATCAGAACATATCAGAAGCATAGGTCTGCTGCAACAATATGCTTTGAGATTGGTAAGCGCCTGCTTGACTCCAGTAGATGGTAGTACCAGCAGAAAATCTTTATTCTCATTACTTTCATAAACGCTTATTTTCCCGTTTATGCCTTCTGTTCCTCTTACGATAGGGCAATCGTTAGCTAATGCTGTCCCTATCGCTGCTATTCCGATGATAAGTGAAGTTACTAAAATCTTTTTCATCTGCTGTCTTTGGGAGAATAAAAAATGTGCTTACCTATTATTGGCTGGATTTGATTTGTAGGACTAAGGTCGCTATGATTTGACCTGCTTGATCCTTGACGATGTAGCTTGTTTTGTTGGTTGCAGTATCGAAGGTATATGTACCTGCCAATGAACTCGCATAAATTCATGGAATATATATGGCTCATGAATTGTTCGCATAGAGAATACAGTCGTTGCTTGTATTTTTTATGCAATACCCTCCGTTGAATGCACCAAAAGCGCTTCCTTCGAGGAGTGCCTTCGTATATCCTGCTGCACCTTGATCCATCTGGATATCTGTGATGCTTACTATAGGAAGGATAATCTGGAAGAGTACTGTATTGTTTACCGCGTTGTTTAGCTGTACGACCGGGATGTGTGTGGAGAAGTTGAGACTCGTATTTACACTTGTTTCCATGCCTTGGCTTATTTTTATTTGACCGGTCTTGGGATCAATCGTTGCAAGCTCTTTTCCGTTAGAATCATAGAGGCCGATATCATTTCCCATTGTGAATACTCCTCACGTGATGATTGTCTTTTTGGGAGAGAGATCAAATCCGCCGTTTGAGCTTTGGTTGGATCATGCGATATCTTTCCATAGTCCGTTCCTGAGTCTTTGGAATATTATGGTTCATTCATCGAGGTCGTTGCTGATTTTGGCTATGATCTCTGCTGTCGTAGGTCAGCTCTTTTTGACGTCGATTACTTCAATGCCAGGGACTTTGATAGTGAGCGTTACCTTCTCTTTTGTGATATTATCATTTTGATCGATTGCTATGAAATCATAGCTTTGTTTCGATGCTCAGGTGAAGAAGAGTCATCAGAGTGCTATCGTGCCTGATGGACTAGCATTGTCTTGGTCGATGATTGTCTGTCCATCTTTTTGTATGATCATCCTTGCTACTATTACATCATCTGTCCAGATTCATTTGAGTGTATATGAAGTGTTTATGTATCATTCATGATCTAGTCATGTGCTGATAATCTCTTTGGTCATGTTCCTCTGGAGTGCCATTTCCCCCATTGGAGGTCTATTGTCTCATAGATTCTGCATCCCTGCTACTGTTTGATTGGATCGTGGAGAAGTTTTTTTATACACTATCTGGCTTGGTGATCCTGCTGCAGTAAGTGTCGCCAATGATGTATAGATTCGTTTTCTCGGCAGATTTTTTAATATCACACTAATATCCTTTTGGTTCGAGTTGTAATATTCTATTCCTAGAATGCTGTCTCATAACTGGTTGGCTATACTTACCTCTTCCATACTGCTATCTATTGATATATTTGCTCATGTATACTGTGTGCCTTCCGGAAGGACTAAGATATATTCTGGTTTTTCGCTCGTTCAAAACAGGTTTTTCGGAATGGAAGACGGTATGTCTTTGGCATCTACCCTATAGCTGAGTCTGATGATATATCCATCTGCTTGTTCTCCGAGTATCGAACTATTCGTCCGTCCTAGACTTAGATTATCGAATGTCGCTCCTTCAGTCTTGAAATTTTTTGCTTCCCTGTTGATATCTATGACTTTGATTGAGATGTCATCTATAGTAAGGAATCCATACGTGTCTGTAGCATTCATCAATTGTTCGATGGACTGGATTTCATAGCTATAGAATGTGGAGTAGTGCTTAATTAATGAATTTCCTCCTTGCGTAAAATTCTCCGATTCTTGTTTTGCATATTTGATATAGATAGAATTTCCATCATACATCAGGATATCAGGCAAGCTATCATTATTGAGATCAGTATCTGTCTGGTATTTTTCTTCTACTTTTTCTGTAAGTTTTGTCGAACTTACGGTATTCGTCATATATTTCTTGTTTCCGCTGTAGGTCTCTACAAACACTCCTTTGACGTATGCTGAGATATCTGTGCTGTAATTCTTTTGTGCGCTTGTTGAACAGTTGGTACATGTTCCCTGTGTTTGAGCGAGGATTGGTTGGTCATTATATGCTAGTAGTGCAGTATCTATGTTCTCTTTCGTTGTCTCTAGATATTTCTTGGATTGTGTATAGGTCGTTTCTGTCATATTGAGTTTTTCTGGTCCGTCATTATTTACTGCATCGAGATACCCTTGGACCATCCTTTTGTTTAGATCTAGATAGGTCTTGGTCGGATCTTCTTGATTATCCAAAACGTTTTTTGTCGGAGTATCGATTGTCAAGAGTGGTGCTTTGAGACTTACAGATTCTGATTTCTCATCCACCAATACCGTCTGGTTATCTTCGATATCTTTGATGAAGGTGCCGTAGTCTTTAATTTTTTCCTGTATGTCTTTGTTTTCCTGTATCTTCTTGTCGATTATATTTTTTGCTGCTTGCTCTACCTCTTGGAGCTGTTTGGTCGCTGGCTGTACTGTTGCTTTGTGTTCTATCGTTGCAGTGATTGTCTTTACTCTGTCATTCATCTTTTTGTCTGTCTGTGTGCTGTTTGTGAAGAGCGTCAATCCTTGTTTGAGTTCATTATATGCTGTTGCATAGTCTATCATCCCTGCTGTTTCATTTCATGTGTTTGGTAGATAGCCGCTTGGATTGATGTTGATATTAAGATTTGGTATTGAATTAAGCATGTCGGTCGCTTGGTTGTTTTGTAATGTATCGGTCGCTTGGTTGATTGATTTCTGTATTGGTTGTTCGACATTTTTGGATACGAAACTGTTAACTGATTGGGCGATTGTAGCAAATACCTCATATACTCCATCGAAACTAAATTTCAACATAGTATACGCATCGAGTTTATAATCGAATCATTGGAGTGGTGGATTCTTGTATTTTGCTGTCATATTGAAGAAATCGAAGAGTGGAACATTCCATGTTCTTTGTGTTATCTGTTCGACTTTGGCTTTGATTCATTTTTCTCCTACAAGACCGATACTTGATTTGACTATACAGAATATCTTTCCTATGAAGTTGGCTACTTTGAGAATCGCTTTTATCTCTGGCATGATCTTAGGAATCTTTGGTGCTGGTGGCAATACGGGGAGATCCAATTTGATGCTCGGAATGAATGATGGAGGTTCCGGTAATGTCGGTGGTTCTGGGATGACCGGAATAGTAGGAAAGGTTATTGTCTTGATATTGACTGCTATGCTTGGCGGTTCTGGAATATCCGGAAGCTGTGGCAACGGTATCTTGATGGGAACGAAATTTATCTTTGGAAGTAATATATTCATTCCAAGTTCCATGTGTGAGAGATCGAGGTAGATATTTGGTATCTTGAATGGAGGGATTGGAAATATTGGTAGTTTAGGACAGAGGAAGGAAAGACTACATGAGTATGAACCGTAGCTGTCGTTGCTGCATTTGGAACATTTCTCTGATCGGTTGACAGAAAAATCTATGATGGCCTGCCATGTTTTTATCGTACCTACGATAAGGATAATCGCATCTACGTATGAAGAATATCTTGCTGCGTTGACGGTAAAGAAATTATTTATCCCCAATACAAAGTCTGAGAGTAGCGCAGATATTTCTGTCAGATATCTGTCATTGATATGTGTCCGCTCATAAAGCTGGGAAGGGAAGTCCTTGTATTTCTCTAGTGCGATGATGTTTGCTTTGACTGCATTTATCGTGCGTGTCATATTTTCCGTGATTTTAATGTTTTCTGCACTGGCTAGGGTTCCTGATAGTGCATCTCCTCGCTGATCTACGGTATACTGATTTTTTTCTATCCATAGTTTGAGATAGTTCACATATCTATTGATATCATCGCTGGTAAGTGCTGGAACTTTGATATTTACGTCCCTACTATCTATATTGACCAACGGCACTTGTTTGAATATGTCTTGGATTGCTTCGAACGGATTTCTTCCTATCTTCTGCGAAAGATTGCGTAAGCCTTTCTTGGTGAGCTTATCTGATAGGTTACCTGCTCATGTGTTTGATAGTATACCACCTGCACCAGTAAGATTTTGTATATATCCTGCTGATTTTTCTGCTGCTGTTATCGCTTTGTAGGTCTCAGAGAGATTGCCTATCTTATCGAATCATTCGAAGACTGTACTGAGATCGGGCAGATCTACTTGGATGGTCATCTTGGTCAGATTGTTCTGAATGTATTGTATCTGTCTGGTCATCCAGTCTTGCACCACACATTTTATGATACCTTGGGATTTTGCTCCGATGATTTTTAGATTTATGGTCTCTCATTTCTCGAGCTTGTATCCATTGAAGGTCTCTTGGGTACTATCGTATTTTTCATTGATAGGTTCGACGTCTAGGGAAATGAGTCATCCGAAATCTCCTTGAGGGACTGCTGATACGTAACTTACAAATCCTGCGTTTGCTGCTACCATCTTGAATGGCGAACTTGCGGTGTTGACTTCCATCTGTCCTCAACCTGCGGTTTTTACTATTGTTTTCGTGATCTTTGCTGGAGCGTTGCAGGCTCATTGGGTCGCTGCTGCTGCCATACTCTGGGTGTAGGTATCCATCTGTGGTTCCGCTTTGGCTCCCGTGGTTCCTCATCCACATGTCGTCAATGGTGGCAATGCAAAAACGATACAGTTACCTGCAATATCTCTAAATGGTTTCGGTAATTTGATACCCATGGAATATGGACCAAAACACATGGCCATTCCCATCCCGAGGGTAAGTGTCGGTACAAGATATAATCTGAAGAATGATGAATATGGTCCTCCGGGGACTCCCAGAAAGAATCCGTCACTCACTCATTTGAATGGATATCCGAAGATTCATGGGATAGGAAGATATCCGAATGGTGAAGGTCGATTTCCCGGGATATTGAGTAGAGGCATCCCTTTCCCTATCGTAGAATTGAGTGTCTTGAATACTGGATACAATGGATTAGGCAACTTAGGTACACATCCGAAAACATGATATTCGCCTGGTGCTAGAAATGCCTGATTGAACGGTACTGGCACTCATTGGCATCATTTTCCTCCGACGGTGAATCCTTGGCACATTCCTTCAAGTGTCGAATCTATCTTTTTGGAAACCTTCGCCGTCGCATTGTCGATAAAATTTATATTTATTGATGATCCACCTTCGTCAATCATCGATGAAAGCAGATTGCCAGGTCTCCATCATTCCATGTCGATCATGCTTGGTAATGCTGAGAGTCCGCTCAAACCGTCGATACCTGAGAGCTGGCTGATTAATGAATTCAATCCTGATTGTTGCATCGCCAATGCTCAACTCGTGTAATCATCTAATTCTTTTTGGATGTCGTCATCGACCTGCTGATATGATCTTTTCTTATTGAAGAATATCCATCTATATTTCTGGCATGCATCGCTTGCATTTACTATAATATCTGGATACCCGTCTTTGGAGATACTTTTCGGTTTTAAATCTTCATCTTTGACGGAGATACTGATAAGTTGCTGATCTGTATATTTTGCGGTATAGGAGAAACTCAATGACTCTCCTGCATTGAGCAGGATATTATCAATCATGAATTGATATCCTTGTGTCGGATTTCGCTGCATTATCAGTAATCATGTCTTACCTGCTGTGAAGAGGAACGATGGTATTTTATTTTCATCATCTTTGACTATCTTTCGCGGTCATTTCTGTTGGTCGATGTAGGTCAGCTTATTGCCGTTTTTCTTGGAGAGGATGGTTGTCGTTATGGTAACCTCATCACCGTCTTTTAGAATGCCTCCATCGATATCCGTATATTCTTTATAGATACTTACTGAGGTATTGCTTACATTGATAGGGAGATATTTTATCTGGTCCTGAGTCAATGCTTCATAGACGGGCACGCTCTCTAATGGATTATCGGTGAATGATGCTCGTTCTGATCATGTTTCTATCATATCTGTATTTCCTGTCATTATGGATTTTACTTTGTTCAATGTCTCGTCTTTGAGTTTCTTCATCTGCTCCTTGGTCATATTCGTTCATGGATCGGGAGCTTCTACATCTACCTCTTCTTGTACTCCTTCCATAGGGATAGGTATGCCTTTTCGGTGTACGAGGCTATTATCTTGTTGGATTACGCCGGCTGTTATTCCATAGCGTTTGACGGTCTGATAACTGGATTTCTGTCTATCATATCGTCCAGTATCGCAGATACCTGTCATTGTGGATACATAATTTGCTCCTTTGCTGGTGCTTCCTCCATAGAATACTTTGATGTCGCCATAGCTATCATTGGTCACGATATCCATTTTTCCGTCCTTATCCATGTCTTGCGTGAAAAATTGTCTGACGCTTGAAAGGTCGTCTGGATTAATGTTTTCCGTATTTGGTTCTGCATTGGCATTGAGACAGAGATTTTTTCCATCTACTGCGAATATACCATTTTCATTGAGATATATTCTTCATTTATTGTTTGCTGTGATAATTATAATATCTTCGTATCCGTTTCCATCCACATCTCCAACCCTTACATCTTTGATGGCTTGTGCGATGATCATCATCTCTTGTAAATCTTTGTAACCTTCGGTACCTCAATAATTTTTCAAGAGTTTTATCACTCCATCAGTATAAATTACGAGAAGATCTTTCAATCCGTCCTTGTTGGCATCTATTGGTACTACTCTGAAGATTGTCTTGTTTGGATCTGCAAAAATCGTTTGTCCTGCTGATGCGTCATACTCACTATTTGGAATAACGGTATTTTTATCTCTTCTTTGCAACAATGGATCTCAGAAATTTATGAGGAATTGTGATCCATATGGTTTGGTTGCATCTCCTACTGATTTTCCATTAGCAAAATTGGATACATTTTTGAAATCATTGGTGAATCCAATCCCTAACAATGCATCAGTACTGTCTTCGATAGATAAGAATCATTGCTTAGTGAAGGCGCTTGCATTGATGTAGATACCTATGCCTTGCGTGTTGGTCGATCCTTCAGTGAAGATATTTGTCTTTCCGTAGGTGACGGGATCCATTACATCTATATTTGCAGGTTTTGTCGTGATGTCGTTGGTACTCCGAATTAATAGCTTACCTATTGTTTTTCCGTTCATCGTCATTGTATATGTATTCATATCTTCAATTGATTCATTGTCTGCGTCTATCGATATTCTTGCGTCCATTGTCCCTTTGCTTAGGTCTATCACATCGGATCAGTTGATGGTGATTTTTTGGTTGGTCGCTATATTTCCCGTGATTATGCTATCCGTAGGTTCAGGGATATAGAGTATTCTATTCGCATTTTTTCCGAATCCTTTCAGTGATCAGGTATCAGCTATTTTTTGGATTTGATAACTTGAAGCATTGCCTACGTGTATTTTGGCAACCTCAGGCATCAATACTATTAATTCTTTGTTTTCTATAATAATCGAAGATGTTTTGTCCATGATGGTTTGAATCTGTGCGTGTGGATCTATTATGAACTCTATTTGTTTAATTTTGCTTGGATCTACGAGTTCTGTGGTCGTTGCTAGCAACTTCTTCGATTTGTCGGTCATGGTGTTGATTGCTTTGTTGTTTTCAGAAAAATATCATCGCTGATTTCATCGGTCAGTTCAGAAAAGACTGAGGTACATGATATTCAATTTTTCTTTTGGTAATAAACTTTCTTGGATGATGAATCTTTCATATCATGGTGATTGGTCCGCTATCTGTCTATCCTTGATATAGGCGAATACATATCCTTCACCTCCTGCTCCTGTTGCATTTGCGGTGACGGTATAGATGTATTCTGTTCCGCTATAGCTAAATTCTGCCACGTTGCTGCTTGCTGGTCAGATTACTCAAAGTTTGATGGTCGTAGCTTTCGTTACTTTATTGTTTCGCATATCCACGACATTAATACTTCATGTGCTATTTTTTGTTGTTGTGAGATCCATTCTTTTCTTATTTAATTTTACCAATACCGTCTTGGCAAGTCATGGATTTACTAGGACGGGAATATTTATTGGAACGCTTCATGGTATGCTGATAGCAATAATGTCGCTACCTGCTTTGAAACTAGGATATAGCGTGATGGAGAGTTTTCCTCAGCTAACGATGAAATCACTGCCTTTTCTGAAGGTAGTTATCGTTTTGGTAGTAGCGCCCCTTGCCATGGTTTTTTGTGTCACCGTCCCAGGCAATACTATTCCTTGTTTGCTCACGATGTTTACCACGGTATCCAAAGGTTTTCCGCTTTTGTCCTTGACGGTAATCACCAAACTCGGTATGTTTTGTGGGTTGACTTGTAGATAGCCATCTGCATCTTTGTATTGGACATCTGTTTCATATTTTGGAAGATTGTAGGTTACTTTGGATGGAGTTGCTGCTGCATTGCTGCTTTGGTAGAGTACCACGTTGTTTTGTACTACCGTGATGACTCCTTTGATTACAGTAATTTTTTTCTGGACTGTTTTGTTCGCTACCGTAGAAGTTCCTGTCGCATATCATGTCAGATCCGGAGTTACCTTTATCGTGATTTGTTTGTCACTCGATATTCATGTAGGTGCTTGATAAAAGAATCATGCTCTTGCAAAATCAAAAAACTTTATGCTAGAATTTTCACTCGATCCGTCATAGATTTTACCATCTCCGCTCTGGACGCTGATAGTATATGCTTGTGTGCTTATTCCTATATTGTTTTGATGGCTATCCAGCGCATTTACAATCAGTGGTATTTGTGATCCTTCCATGACGATATCTGGAGATTGGATCTTGATGCTTGCTAATGGTCATGGCATAGCGGTAATGATCTGTTGTTTGCCTATACATGCGTTTGTACTACCTGGCGGACATAATTCTATAATCAATGCGGTGATTCCTGCTTTCTTATCCGTCATAACGATATCGAAGGTCGATTGTTGGGCATACGGATTGAATGCTATCTGTCCCTTTTGCGTACATATATTGCTGGTGATTACCTTGCCTTTGGATTGGATGGAGAAACAATTATCTCCGGTTCATCGGATCTTCACATCAAGATTTCCTAGATCTTTTATTAGTCCGATCTTTAGCTGAAGGGTTCCTGTTGAATCTACGCTTATGATTGTCTTATCTATATTTACTACTGCATATTGGTTGATGAAATCATAATTGTACTTTGGATCTCGTTGTTTGCCGTACGCTTTCCATTGTCCTGTCGTCTGTGCTATTGTTTGCATCATCTCATTGCTTCCGATGACCGGTCCGAGAGAATTTTTGAAACTCACTTGGATCCTGACTTTCAATTCATTTTTGAGCCGACATGCCATAGCTTTGGCTCGAGGCGAATTGAATGTTTTGAAATCAAAAATCAATGCCGTGCCATTAGCATCTACTCATTCGCAACTATCTACTTCTGCTTGGAGATCTGCCTGGCTTGAATCTTCTGGTTCTTGTGGTACTACGGTTGTCGTGGTCTCTTGTGCACTCTGGATCTGCTGGATGAATGCTGGAGTAGGGTTTGCAGAAATATAATCCTGTCCGTCGGAATTGATATATCCTACTTCATATCCGGTCCTATTGTAGAGTGGTGTGATAAATCCTCACTGATCGTTACCATCTGTTAGATAGGTTTTTGTGACTTGGCTTATCTTATGATTGATATCGAAGCTACTTTTGATCGCCGTCATATCTTGGTCAACCGCAGTCTGGTACGATCTCTCTTGTCGTCAGATATTCTGATAGTAGAGCATCTTGGCTACTATCGCTAATTTATCATCGATGGTCGCAGAAGGACTATCTCCGTAAATCGCCTTTTCTCCGTATTTTGGGCTTTGTGCTAGCGTATCTAAAAATCCTCCTAGCTGATTGATGAAATAATCCGTTGGCAGGAGACTATAATTATGCGTATTGGGATTGGCTATCGAATCAAGCTGTCCTAGGAAAGTGAATTGTTTGGCATATGTCTGATAGTATTGTGATTTCTTCTTATTCTGAGCATCTAAGAGTATATTATATTCTTTGGCTTTGTTGGTGAGATATAATTTTATCGCTTCTTTTATCTCTCCTGTACCTTTCAGAATCAGCTTATCATTTACTTTTTTGAATACTCATACTTCATACAAGTTGGGATAATTCAGTCTTACCGAATCTCACCCTACTCCTTGAAATGTGATATTTCTGATGTTGTCGATAGGTCTATCTTGTGTTGTTAGATTCATGCCTTTATTCTTTTCTTTCTTTTCTGGATCATTGGAACCTGAGAATGTATTTAGCACCATCTTGATTGCTTGGATCTGGATTGCTAAGCTTCCCACTGCGAATGTCTGTTCCAGTTCTACGAATGGTGTCACGGTAACCACGCTGCCGATATCGGAATCATATCAGGAATAGAGCCCTATCTGCGCTATGCCTGTATTTATCACGGTGATATTTGTTTTGAGCGTATTTATCACAGAATCCAATACATCACAGAGTACTTTGTAATGGCTTGCATCGCATCCGCACACTGTCGGTAGACATGCAACAGATCCGTTTATCGCCGTCCTCATATTCTGGATTTGGACGATATTGTTGTTGAGCTTTCCTATGCTTGTATAGATGTTGCGTGCATTGATGAATGATGTCTTGAGTATATTCATGTTCGCATTAACATAATCCAGATTCTGTATTATATTTGTTTTTCGTGTATTCAGGATCTCCACTTTCTGTCCTTTCAGATTCTCCGATTGGATGATGCCAGAAAAAACTGCTCCTATGGTATCTATGTTTGCGAAGTTCACATAGGAAAGTAATGATTCTAATCCATCATTTATATTCGTAATTCTGGATTGCATCTCGGCAATCTTTTTTAGGTTCAGATTTGCTCAGCTCCGTGTTTGTGCTAATTGGAGTATACCTGTTTGTAGATAGCTCGAAAGTGTCGAAGGGTTGAATGAAATTATCTGCTGCATTCCGTTGTTTCATGAGGCTACTGCCAGCTTCACCTGAGTCAGATTATTTACAACACCTGTGATATCTAAGCTATCCGTTCCACTGAATTCATCATTTTTTTTGAGGATATCTGCTTTGGTCAATGAAAGATTACTCATCACTGAAGTGTAGAATTTATAGATATCGGATGGATCTTTGAATTTATACAATTCGATATCTGATATTTGATCTCGTGTTGGTGAGATATTTTTGACTCTCGAGTCTATCGTTTTGTAGGTATAAATAGACCCATATCCTCCACATTCTCCAGGTAAGACTCTGTAGATAATCGCTTTTCCTCATTGAATTATGCGCATTGGCATGGAATTGAAGAGCGAAAAGAAATTAGTTTGCGCATATGTTTTGGGTGTAGTATATTGCCATGTCGGACTTTCAAGGTTTCCGGCAGGGAATTGGTTTGGGAAGACAAGATCGCTTCCATCGCTCAAGGGGCTAGTGATGAGCGTCTGTATGCTACTGCTGTTTTGGATGTCTCTTGCTCCGAATTTTTCCTGTATCAGATTGGTATAGGTCATTAGTCCTTTGTATGTGTTTGCGTCCGGTTGTACTACATCGATTTTCTTGGATCATGCTATGCTGTAGATTGGCAATACTGCATTTTTATAATCGTAATTATTTAGCTTCTGCGTTGTGGCATCTAGATTTAACGGCGATGCTCATCATCGCATCCTATTGGAGAATCATGTGAATGTCTCGCATCCTCATTGGAGCGATGTATTGCCTATCACACATTTGTTCTGGGTTTTGCTATCATCAACTGTCCGTTGTCTTGGCCTTAGACAGATATTGAGCCATTTCCGTCATAGGAAATATTTGGAACATACCATTTTTCGGAGGCTCTGCTTATTGGTCTTATATTTGTCGTATCTCTGGATTTCTTCTATCGTGTTATTGAAATCGTATCATCTATTTGCCTCTGTCTGTGCTGAAAATATTTTGTACGATGCGCCTACGGATTGTCAGGATATCGGCACTTTCTGTCCGGCTATGGATGTCAAATTCTGGAATGTACCTCTATAGATGCTTGCCTGTTGAGCGTTGGTGACTAGATTCGCATTATTCCCGAAAAGGTAATTTTCGAAATAATCATATCTTTCCCGTGTACATTTCTTTCTTATTGTTCATCTTTTCTTTCCTTGGAAATCTAATTCACTCAATGGAATCGGGATTGTCATATAATATTTTTCCTGATCAATTTTTGTATTGAGTCCGCTTTCCAAATAATCATTCATCTGGACTAGGAGCGGTTGGACGTTATTGTCGAGATCCCCAAGTATTCGATTATCCTTTTGGAGTATTTTATCGGTCAAGGAACTATATTCTGTGAATATTTCGTTTTCGGTCGTTTTGTATCGTCTTGCGAGTGACGCTACATTGTCTTTTATTTTGGTGAGGAATTGTGCGCTGATTAGACCATCGTAACCTTTAAGCATCTCCTGCGTCGATTTTTTGAGGGTTAGCGTAGGCATGAATGATGTTATCTCCTGTGAGACCGATGCTGCTGTATCATTTCTTGTCTTCATGTCTGCAGCATATGTTTGGAGATCAGGATCTTCAACGTTTTGGAGGTCGGTCTGCAAACTATTCTCCACGTCGAGTGCTGCCTTATTATGTTCGTTAGTGAGCTGATTGAGCAGCAGATTATTGAATCTATGATATGCTATATCTTCTCAGAAAAGAAAACTGTTGATATAGTATTTCGTATTTTCCGGAATGAAATATTTTTTCAATCAGATATAATCCTCGTACCGGATTGCTTTATCGATGAATGTTGTCGGATTTTCATAGTATGATTTTACTTTTGCGAAGAAGTCATCGTATTGGGATGTTGTATCGAATTTTATTATGCCATGTCGTATTTCTGCTTGACCATTAATGTTTCCATTGGCTACGAAAAATTTTTTGCTCGCATCATAGATAAATTGCTGATTCTCAAAATCTACATATGGATAGATGCTCGGATAGACGAATCCGTTGTTTTGTACTACCGGCAAGGGAACATCACCGATGAGAATTGTTCCAATAAGCTTCGAACTGCTATCTTTGAGTCATTCGAAATACATATTCTCCAATATTTGTGAGATCTCCTGTGCTTTGACCTTTTTTGTATCTATAGGAAATACTATCGCCTTACTGTTTCCTATTTTTTGCTGGATATATTCGGTTGTATACCGTTGTATATCCGATTGGATACCTTGATATGTATCCTTATCTACGAATACTGCTATGATATTGGTCGTGCTTGGATTTTCTGCTGCATAGACCTTTTTTCGATCTATGAATGCACCATTCTGTAGCAAATTAGAAATTCCATAGATTGCGATCAATATCCGTACTGCGAGTTTGTTCGGTCAATTCATAAGGTGAGAAGCTGAATGATAAATACTCGATTATCGAAAAAAATATGCGATACATCACTATATCCAAAAGCATAGTAAAATAAACAAAAAATGGCTATTTTAGCCATTTCCAAATTGGGTTTTTGTGATGTAATAATGCTCGCTTTTTGTCTGCGATAAAAGTTGATAAAAATTATTTCTCTCATTCCCGTTCTTTGTAGAATTCTTCGAGATATTTTTCCATATAGATATGCCTGTTTTCTGCCATTTCTTTCCCTGTTTTTGTATTCATCCTGTCTTTGAGCAACAAAAGTTTTTCATAGAAATGATTGAGCGTAGGTTCGTTGTTTGTCTTATATTCTTCTTTCGACATATCCAAATTTGGTTTGATGTCAGGATTATATATTTCTCTGTTTTTATGTCCGCCATAATTGAATGTCCTTGCAATGCCTATCGCCCCCAAAGCATCCAGCCTATCTGCATCTTGCACTACATCAAGTTCCGGAGAGGTAAATGTTTGTTCCTGTTTCCCTCATTTGAAAGAAATATGTTTTATGATATTTTCTACATGCACGATAATATGTTCTTCTATCTGAAATGATTCCAAGAATTCTCTCGCTTTCTGTGGCCCTATATCTTCATCTCCGTCGTGAAATTTGCTATCAGCAATGTCGTGAAGCAGTGCTCATAGCTCAATGATTAGCATATCTACTTGTTCTGATTTTGCTATGTGTTTGGCTGTTTTCCATACTCTATAGATGTGCCATCGATCATGACCACCTTCAGCGTTGGCTAAGGTTTTTTTTACAAACCGGACTGTTTTGTCGATAATTTCTTGATTTTCCATGGTATGAAATGATAACATGATAAAAGCTGTGAGATGTTATGATGTATAGGTTATTTTAATCTATCCATTAATGATCATGATGCCATCATCCGGCTCCAGCTGTATGATTTCATAATTGATTTGCTTTTCTTTAAGAAATCCATATAATGATTCCAACTTGTTATGATATTTGATCACATCATCTATGACAATGACCGTGTGCGGTGAAATTATTTTCTCGATGATTTCCATATATTCACCATACTGGCTTTTCTGTCCATCGATAAATACGAAATCCACTTTCGCTTTCATCAATTTTTCGATAGGAGCCTGGCGAACATCATACGGATAGATGATACTATTGTAACAAAGTCACTCTTTGGCGTTTTGTAAGCTTTCTAAATATGCGGGATATGAGACTTCGAAAGAAGTTATCTTTCCTTTCCATGCATCGATTACTTCCGCCATGAATATACTGCTATATCCTACTGCACCTCATATTTCCATACATATCTTCGGTTTCCGCTTCATTAGCGATTTTCATAAGAACTTTTCCGTTGCTACGGATATGATCGGTATCTTCCTGCTTTCACATGTCTTTCTTAATGTCTTCAATATTTCCATTTTACTTTACCACGATTAAAATTCATTATTTATTTGATTGCAAATTTCGGATTACCAATTCGACTACATATCATCTGCAATCCATTGATTTATTTTTTTATACTTATACATTATTATGAACGAAACACAATTACCAAAACAACCTTTACCACAAACACCAAGACAACCTTTTATACAATCACCAAAACAACCTTTGCCACAAACACCAAGACAACCCTTAGTACAAACACCAAGACCGGTACCTTCTGTCGTTCAGACGACACCACCAAGACAACCTTTGGCACAAGCACCAAGACAACCTTTGGCACAAGCACCAAGACAACCTTTGGCACAAGCACCAAAACAAACATCTGCACCTATAACTA